>ERZ506871.24-NODE-24-length-132824-cov-8.87944_pt1 | contig 132824 bp, 140 predicted proteins | sample MGYA00513178_ERZ506871 | MGnify/ENA metagenome assembly ERZ506871
GTTCAGACGTGTGCTCTTCCGATCTATGCCGACTATCTGCGGTTTCCGCCGTCGCGGTTATTCACCGGAGTCTATTCATAAATTTATTGATAAAATCGGATATACCACATACGATGCCCTGAACGACATCGCCCTGTTGGAAAGCTCCGTTCGGGACGACCTGAACAGCCGTGCCACCCGTGTATCGGCAGTGATCAACCCGGTTAAACTAATCATCACCAACTATCTGGAAGGACAGGTTGAAGAACTGGAAGCAATCAACAACCCGGAAGACCCGGAAGCAGGAAGCCACCTGATCGAATTCAGCCGTGAACTGTGGATGGAACGCGAAGACTTCATGGAAGATGCTCCCAAGAAATACTTCCGCATGACACCGGGACAGGAAGTACGCCTCAAAAATGCCTATATCGTAAAATGCACCGGTTGCAAGAAAGACGAAAACGGCGTAATAACAGAGGTATATTGCGAATATGACGCTAATACCCGTAGCGGTATGCCGGACGCAAACCGTAAGGTGAAAGGCACGCTCCATTGGGTAAGCTGCAATCACTGCCTGCAAGCAGAAGTACGTTTGTACGACCGCCTGTGGAAAGTGGAAAACCCACGCGACGAACTGGCTGCCATCCGCGAAGCAAAAAATTGCGAAGCACTGGAAGCCATGAAAGAAATCATCAATCCGGACTCATTGAAAGTTCTGCCCAACTGCTACATAGAGAAGTTCGCAGCTACCCTGCCTACACTCTCCTACCTGCAGTTCCAACGGATCGGTTACTTTAATATCGACAAAGAATCAACCCCGGAAAAACTGATTTTCAACCGCACAGTAGGGTTGAAAGATACGTGGGGGAAGATTAATAAATAACCTTTCACCACAGATTACACGGATTAACACAGATTAGAGAAATAAAGAATAAAAATCTGTGTTAATCCGTGTAATCTGTGGTGAACAAAATTAATAAAAATGGGTAGAAAGAACTCACCATCAGCCAAAAAGCAACTAGCCACACTTATCACAAACTACGAAAAAGCAAAAGCAGAAAACCGACAACTTTATCTGGATGCTGACCAACTGGCCGACATCGCCGACTGGTATGCCTCCGAACGAAAATTTGAAGAAGCACAAGAAGTAATCACCTACGGACTTAAGATACATCCGGGAAATACAGCTTTACTCATCGAACAAGCCTATCTTTACCTGGACACCCAAAAACTGCAAAAAGCAAAGAAAGTAGCAGATTCCATCACCGAAGATTTTGACTCGGAAGTGAAACTGCTGAAAGCCGAACTATTGCTGAATGGAGGAAAACTGGAAGAAGCCCAATGGTTATTAAGTACGATAGCGGATGCCGACGAACTGGAAACAATCATTGATGTCGTATTTCTCTATCTGGACATGGGATACCCGGACGCAGCCAAAGAATGGCTCGACCGAGGTAAATCGCGTTATGCCGAAGATGAAGAATATATGGCCCTCACAGCCGATTATCTGGCATCGACCCACCAAGTAGAATCGGCCATCATCTATTACAACAAACTCATCGACAAATCCCCTTTCAATCCTTCCTACTGGATGGGGCTGGTGAAATGTTACTTTGTTCAGGAACAAATAGACAAGGCCATCGAAGCCTGTGATTTTGCGTTGGCAGCCGACGATCAGTGTGGAGAAGCCTACGCTTATAAAGCGCATTGTTTTTTCTATCTGAACAATTCGGATGATGCCATCGAGAATTACCAAAAAGCGATCGAGCTTAAATCCATCCCCCCTGAACTGGGTTATATGTTCATGGGAATATCCTACGGCAATAAAGAAGAATGGCAAAAAGCCGATGACTATTACGACAAAGTAATCGCACGTTTTGAAGAAGACGGAGACAGGCAGTCTGTCCTATTAATAGACACATATACCAGCAAAGCCTTCGCCCTGTCTCATCTGGAAAGATATGAAGAAGCACATCAGCTCTGCGAGAAAGCCAAAGAGATAAACCCGAATGAAGGATTGATTTATCTGACAGAGGGAAAACTATATCTGGCAGAGGAGCTGGAAGACGAAGCAGCCTTGTCTTTCGAAAAAGCGATAGAGATTAACTCTAACATAGAAATGTGGTATATGATCGCCTCTGCTTATTCGGAAAGTGACTATCTGATAGAAGCCAAAGAATACTTTGAAAAAGCGTACCAGATGAATCCGAAATACGAAGATGTGACGGAGAAATTGAGTGTGCTTTCCCTCATGCACGGTGAAATCGACAACTTCTTTAAATACAACAAAGAATGTGAACATCCACTGGAAGAAGATATGATTCTGGATCTGTTAAATAGTCCCGAACATAGAGAGGAAGATGAAAGAACTCTCAAAGAAGTGTGGGAACGCATGAAAAAGGAGAATAAGAAAAAGAAGAAAGGGAAAAAATAAATCAGATTAATAAATTCTATCCTCAAAAAACATGGAATCAGTAGCAGAACTTCTTAAATGGGTATTAGAAAATTTGAACTATTGGGTAGTCACCATTTTTATGGCTATCGAAAGTTCTTTTATTCCCTTCCCCTCGGAAGCCGTAGTGCCACCTGCCGCATGGAAAGCTATGGCAGACGACAGTATGAATATCTTTCTCGTGGTCCTATTTGCCACCATAGGAGCAGATATCGGTGCATTAGTAAATTATTACCTGGCGCGTTGGCTGGGTCGTCCTATTGTCTATAAATTCGCTAACAGCCGTTTAGGGCACATGTGCCTTATTGATGAGGAAAAAGTACACCATGCAGAAGAATATTTCAGAAAGCACGGTGCAGCCTCCACTTTCTTTGGCCGTCTCATTCCGGCTGTACGCCAACTTATCAGTATTCCCGCAGGATTAGCCGGCATGAAATTAGGTCCTTTCCTACTTTACACCACTCTCGGCGCTGCGATATGGAACAGTATATTGGCTCTACTCGGATACCTGATCTACCGGTTTACAGACCTCAAAACCACTAATGACGTCTATGTAATGGCAACCACATACAGCCACGAAATCGGCTATGTCATTATAGCAGTGGTGGTATTGGTCATCGGATTCCTGGCTTATAAGGGACTGAAGAAGAAAAAATAAGTATTAAGTATTAGGTATTAAGTATTACCATGACTAATACTTAATACCTAATACTTAAAAACCAATCCTTAGAAATTGAATTGGACTCCCACTCCCAAGATCTCTTTAAATTGTACACGAGATCCTTTGGTACCATCCTTTTGTACAATCTTCACATCATCGTCATACATCAGGTTAGTAGTGAGCGTGGTTGAAAACCATTTATTGATAATCATATTTATTTGCACCTCCCAGTTCACATCTATGTTCAATGGCTTGTGCAGATAATCGGAATATAAATCCAAACGCGAATATACTGTCATATTCTTCAAAAATTCATATTTGGCTTCCCCTTTCAAGTTAGCACCGAAGCTGGATAACAGGTGTTTGCCCGGGTCCACTCCATAAGCTCCTTCGTCCGAGAGACGGTCATTGAGAACAAATGTTCCGCGCCATGCAGCAGGAGACAATACAACGGTAAATATCTTACCGGGATCATAAGTAAAGCCCAAACCGGTAGTCAAATAAGCGGGAGCCATAAATTCAGAGATAGCAACATCTTTATTGACAGAATAGTCATATCCGGGAGAGAACTGCGTCTGGAAAGTGGCGAATGCGCTGGCATACCAACTTTTGGCAATAGCATAGCCATAATTCGTATTCAAATAAATCTTATCATTAGCCTTCCTGGTTCCGTCGTCACCTGTCTTATTCAATCCATAAGCCAGTTCGATACGATTATTCCACAAATGTTTTCCTTTCTTATAATTAATCTGATAAGTGCCCTGCAAGTCAAAGGCAACAGAGTTATCACCTCCGGCAGCCCAGTTAGTCAGGCTCACCTGTGTCAGTTTCAGTCCGGCAAATCCTTCTTTTGTCCAGGGAGAAGTTTGTGTACTATCGGCAGTTTGAGCCGACAGGGTTCCAGCACCCATACATAGCAGGGTGATGAATAGAGTTTTCATCTTGTTCATGATAGTTGAGGTTTAGTGTAGAAAAAACACGACCTAACAAGAACGGAGCCTTGGCAGTTTACCAAGCCTTTTTACCAGTTCCCATTAGGTCAAAATCTTTAAGATAAGTAGCAGTATTAAGTATTAGCCGTATTCGTTTATTAGCTGCAACTAATAGTTAATACCTAATACTTAATACTCCATATTCTATATTACTTTACAGCAGCTAAGGCTTTATCATAATCAGGCTCCTGGGTAATTTCAGGAACAAGTTCCGTATAAGCAATCTTGCCATCCTTGCCAATCACAACTACCGCACGGGCCAAAAGTCCTGCTAACGGACCATCTGCCATACGCACTCCGTAACTTTCGTCGAAATCAGAGAAGCGGAAATCAGACAGTGGAATTACATTTTCAATACCTTCCGTTGTACAGAAACGACCGTGCGCAAAAGGAAGGTCTTTAGAGATAGCCAATACTACCGTATCTTTCAGTCCGGCAGCCATCTTATTAAACTTACGTACAGAGGTTGCACATACGCTGGTATCCAGACTCGGGAAAATATTTAAAATCACATTTTTACCATTCAAATCTTTCAGAGAGAAAGAAGATAAATCTGTTTTTACCAGCTCGAAGTCAGGAGCTACCTTACCTACTTGTATAAATTCACCGATTAGTTTCACCGGTTGTCCTTTGAAATTTGTTGTTGCCATAATGCATCTATATTTAAAATTTACTTTATATAGGAAACAACGATTCCCCCAAATATGTTCACGGAAAACCTTTTCTAAATTGAATTTGTTATTCCACAACGAAATCACCCTAGTATTCAATTTAAAATATAAAATGTATGGAAACTGTATTCAATGAGATTCAACATTCAGTAAAAAATTGGTGGACTTCTCTTCTTTTGGGAATCGTGTATATCATTGTAGCCCTTTGGCTCATGTTCTCACCCGTGAGCACCTATGTAGCTTTAAGTATCATCTTCAGCGTATCGATGTTGATAAGCGGTATTTTGGAAATTATCTTCGCTTTTAGCAACCGGAAAGGTGTCCCGAGCTGGGGATGGTATATCGTAGGCGGACTGATCGACCTTGTTCTGGGCATCTACCTGATTGCCTACCCAATGGTCAGCATGGAAGTCATTCCTTTTATCATAGCTTTCTGGCTTATGTTCCGCGGCTTCTCCTCCACCGGCTATTCCATCGACTTGAAACGTTACGGAACCCGCGACTGGGGCTGGTACATGGCTTTCGGTATCCTTGCCATTCTGTGTTCCCTTTTAATATTATGGCAACCCGCCATAGGAGCACTCTACGCAGTCTACATGATTTCTTTTACTTTCCTCATCATCGGACTTTTCCGTGTCATGCTTTCATTTGAACTAAAAAATCTGCATAAAAGAAAATAAAAATCTTTCGGCACTTACTTTGGTATTTTGTTTATCTTTGTAGGCAATTTACATGAATCAATTAATTAAAAAGGAAGAAAATTATGGCAATGCATACATGGTTTGAGTGCAAGATCCGTTATGAGAAAGTAATGGAAAACGGAATGCAGAAGAAAGTAACTGAACCTTATCTTGTTGATGCACTCAGCTTTACAGAAGCAGAAGCACGGATTATCGAAGAAATGACTCCGTTTATCTCCGGAGAATTTACCGTTTCGGACATCAAACGTGCCAACTATAGCGAATTATTCCCCAGTGACGAAGAAAGTGCCGACCGCTGGTTCAAATGCAAACTTATTTTTATCACGCTCGATGAAAAAAGCGGTGCGGAAAAAAAGACTTCCACTCAAGTATTGGTACAAGCTGCCGACTTGCGTGATGCAGTGAAAAAGCTGGATGAGGGCATGAAAGGAACCATGGCAGATTATCAGATCGGTATGGTATCCGAAACTCCGCTCATGGATGTATATCCTTACAGCGCCGAACCGAATGACAAACCGGAATTTGATCCGTCAAAAGCATAAGTAACAATGAGTATTGCTGACAATTTAAAGCAAGTGCTGGCCGAACTCCCTCAAGGAGTCCGGCTGGTTGCTGTCTCAAAATTCCATCCCAATGAAGCGATAGAAGAAGCATATCAGGCGGGACAGCGTATTTTTGGAGAAAGCAAAGTGCAGGAAATGACAGCTAAATACGAAAGTTTGCCGAAAGATATCGAATGGCATTTTATCGGGCACCTGCAAACGAATAAAATCAAATACATGATACCATACGTAGCGATGATTCATGGAATTGATAGTTATAAACTGCTGGCCGAAGTCAACAAACAAGCTGTCAAGGCCGGACGTACTGTGAACTGCCTGTTGCAGATTCACGTTGCGCAGGAAGAAACCAAATTTGGTTTCAGTCCCGAAGAATGTAAAGAGATGCTGAATGTCGGAAAATGGAAAGAGCTGACTCATGTGCGCATCTGCGGATTAATGGGTATGGCCAGCAACACCGATTGTATTGAACAAATCAACCGGGAATTTTGTTCACTAAATAGACTCTTTAACGAGATAAAAACAACTTGGTTCACCCACTCTGATACCTTCTGCGAACTATCAATGGGAATGTCACATGACTATCACGAAGCCATTGCCGCAGGAAGTACGCTGGTACGAGTAGGAAGCAAGATTTTCGGAGAAAGAAATTATTGATTAAGTATTAAAAAACATATTGCTATGACCGATTTAAAAACTACTTTCGCAGGGCTTTCTCTTAGAAACCCTATCATCATCAGTAGCTCAGGGCTGACCAACAGTGTCGGCAAAAACAAAAAATTGGCCGAAGATGGTGCCGGTGCTATCGTTCTGAAATCACTGTTTGAGGAACAGATCATGCTGGAAGCAGATCAACTGAAAGACCCGGCATTCTATCCCGAAGCTAGTGACTATCTGGAAGAATATATCCGTGAGCACAAGTTATCTGAATACCTGACTTTAATAAAAGAAAGCAAAAAGGTATGCCCCATTCCTATCATTGCCAGCATCAACTGTTACACTGATTCCGAATGGATCGATTTTGCAAAGAAGATTGAAGAGGCTGGTGCCGACGCATTGGAAATCAATATCCTCGCCTTGCAATCAGAACTGCAATATACATACGGTTCATTCGAACAACGCCACATCGACATTCTCCGCCGCATCAAGCAGACGGTTAATATTCCCGTTATCATGAAGCTGGGCGATAACCTGACCAATCCTGTGGTATTGATCGATCAGTTGTATGCCAACGGTGCAGCCGCAGTTGTTCTCTTCAACCGCTTCTATCAGCCGGACATCAACATCGAAAAGATGGAGCATATTTCAGGAGAAATATTCAGTAATGCTTCCGACCTCGCCAATCCGCTCCGCTGGATTGGAATTGCATCTGCAGTAGTAGATAAGATCGACTATGCGGCTTCCGGTGGTGTTGCCAATGCTGAATCAGTAGTGAAAGCTATCCTTGCCGGTGCTTCAGCCGTAGAAGTATGTAGCGCAGTCTATCTGAATACAAACGCATTTATTGGAGAAGCCAACCGCTTCCTCTCTGCATGGATGGAACGCAAAGGATTCGAAAATATAGCTCAATTCAAAGGCAAACTGAATATCAAAGATATTAAAGGCGTCAATACATTTGAACGTACACAGTTCCTTAAATATTTCGGAAAGAAAGAATAAAGCAAATGAAGAATGAAAAATGAAGAATGAAGAATTTACTATGCAGCATAATAGCGCAGCTTATTCTTCATTCTTCATTTTTCATTCTTCATTTCCTACAGCAGGTTGCTTGCCAGTTCACTCAATTCACTTCGTTCACCTTTCAGCAAATTGACGTGTGCAAAGATATTCTGGTCTTTCATACGATCAATCATATATACCAAGCCATTGGACTGACTATCCAGATAAGGTTGGTCAATCTGCTGGATATCTCCCGTAAATACCATCTTCGTACCTTCGCCTGCACGGGTGATGATTGTCTTTATTTCATTTGGGGTCAGATTCTGCGCTTCGTCAATGATGCAATACATTTCGCTCAAACTACGACCACGGATAAATGCCAAAGCTTCAATCACCAGCTGTTCGCTTTTCTGCATATCTTCTATCCGCTTCACTTCGGTAGAGTTTGCTGCAAACTGACGTTTTATCACGTTCAGATTGTCAAATAATGGTTGCATATAAGGAGCTACTTTCTCTTGTGCATCTCCCGGAAGGAAACCTATGTCTTTATTAGAAAGCGCTACAACAGGACGTGCCAGCAAAATTTGTTTGTAATCGGTCAGTTTACCCAACGCAGCAGCCAAAGCTAGCAAAGTCTTACCTGTTCCTGCTTTTCCTGTCAGAGCTACCAGTTTGATATTCGGGTCATTCAGGATCTCAAAAGCAAAACTCTGTTCCGCATTCCGGGGTTCGATTCCATAATTCTTCCCTTTCAGCACGCGGATAATAGAATGTGTGAAAGGATTGTAGCGTGCCAGTACACTGTTCCGGTCACTCTTCAACACAAAACATTCATTGGGATGAATCAAATCCTTAAAGTCGAATTCACTCAAGTCAATACCTTCTTTGGAAGAATAAATGCGGTCGATCAATGCAGGATCTACATTTTCGAAAATCTCATTCGACTTCTCGAACACATCTACATTGACCACCTTATCCGTAATATAATCTTCGCAAAGCAGACCGATTGAACGAGCTTTCATACGCAGATTCACATCCTTGGTCACTAAGATAGATTTCACATTCGGATACTTATCGGCCAGGTATTCGGTTGCCGCCAAAATCAGATGGTCGGGTTTCTTTATAGGAAACGATTCCCACACTTTGGTAGCCGGCACATTGCTCGTCACCACAAACAGACGTCCCAATCCTTCGCCAAGCTTCACTCCTTCGGAGAAAAGCTCGTCGCTAGTCAATACATCCAATTCGCGTACGAACTCACGAGCATTGAAATTAATCTGCTCGTTTCCTTTTTTGAACTTATCCAGTTCTTCGAGTACAACAAGAGGGAGGTAAATATCATTTTCCTGAAAATTCTTCAAGCAATTGTAATCGTGAAGAATAACATTTGTGTCTAACACAAAATTTTTCTTAGTTCCCATGATTTCTTAGATTTAAATGTTGATATTTGCAATCTCATTCGCCAATCCCCGCATTTACGGTTAGATTGACGGTTCTAAAGATAAACAAATTAGCGGGCAATAAAGATTGCCCGAAGTTAAATATTATAAAACATGGACTATCAGAACACTTTAAAGTACTTATATGAGAGTGCGCCAATGTTTCAACAAATAGGAAGCAAAGCATATAAGCCAGGTTTAGAGACTACTCATCGATTAGACGAACATTTCGGGCATCCCCATCAACAATTCAAAACGATACATATCGCCGGAACCAATGGAAAGGGTTCCTGCTCACATACTATCGCAGCCGTATTACAGTCCGCAGGGTACCGGGTAGGCTTATTCACTTCCCCCCATTTGGTCGACTTCCGCGAACGCATCCGCATCAACGGAGAAATGATGCCGGAAGAATATGTAGTCAACTTCGTAGAAGAGCACCGCTCATTCTTCGAACCGCTCCATCCTTCGTTTTTTGAACTGACTACCGCCATGGCGTTCCGCTACTTTGCGGACCAGAAAGTAGACGTAGCCGTTATCGAAGTAGGAATGGGCGGACGTTTGGATTGCACCAACATCATTCACCCCGATTTATGTGTCATCACTAATATCAGTTTTGACCACATGCAATATCTAGGGAATACCCTGACAAAAATAGCCAAAGAAAAAGCAGGCATTATCAAAGAAGGGGTTCCGGTAGTCATTGGCAGAGCTAAAGGTAGCGTTAAACGTGTGTTCACCATGAAAGCAAAAGAAATGAATGCACCTATCAACTATGCAGATTCTATCTTCCCATATAATCCCACAGACTGGCTTCCTTATCCGGAAATGCAGGCACTAAGAAAACGTCTGGATAATGTCCTGCAAGACTTGATAAAAGAGACTCACCAACCATCTGAAAGCGCACAAGAATCCAAAGAGATATTGCTTTTCCTGCATCCGGCAGACAGCATTAAAGCATTAGACAAAATACTCGACAAGAGAAAAGATGCTATCCGAATTGTCAATGAAATGTTTCCTGCAGGTCTTTTTATGGAATTAAGCGGTCTCTGCCAGCATGAAAATATCCTCACCATCCTGTCTGCTCTTGAAGAGCTGACAAAAATAGGTTATCGCATCTGTCCCAAAGACTATCTCAATGGTTTTGCTGATGTGTGCAAACTCACCGGGCTGATGGGACGCTGGCAGAAAGTACACAGCTATCCGGATATCATCTGCGACACGGGACATAATGTAGATGGAATCAAATATGTCTGTGGACATCTTGATTTCCTTCATCAGAAATTCAACCAGGAGCTGCACATCGTATTTGGCATGGTGAACGATAAAGATATCAGCAGTGTCTTGCAAGAGTTACCGAAAGATGCCACCTATTATTTCACCAAAGCAAGTGTGAAACGTGCACTTCCGGAAAATGAACTATTGGCATTGGCAGAAGAAGCCGGATTGAAAGGTACCACCTACCCCACTGTTGTAGAAGCTGTACAGGCGGCAAAAAAGAACTGCCCCCCAAAAGATCTGATCTTTGTAGGAGGCAGCAGTTTCATTGTCGCAGATTTGTTAGCGAACCGCGATACACTCAATCTCTACTAACGCATCCTTGGGCAGAGCTTTTACGGCAACCGCCGAACGTGCCGGAAAAGCTCCGTCAAAATACGTGGCATACACGCCATTCATCCCTGCAAACAGGGACATATCCTGAAGAAATACTGTGGTTTTGACAATGTTTCCCATTGTCAATCCTGCTTCTTCAAGAATGTGTTTGATATTCTCCAACGACTGGCGAGCCTGTCCTTCTATCCCTTCAGCCATCTGTCCCGTAGCGGCATCAATAGGCAACTGACCGGACACAAATACCATACCATTAGCTTCTATCGCCTGACTATAAGGGCCGATAGCCCCCGGAGCTTTCTCACTGCAAATTACTTTTTTCATATCTGTTTCTTTTTCTGTTTATAATGGATTTCAAAGATAAAAATAAATTCTGAATAAGGTTGTTGCCATCATTCATCATCTATTTTTCATCCTTCGAAATCTTAAACCCCAGTTTCATTATCAGTTTCAAGGTTTCCACTGAAGAATTTCTGTCATATACCTTTTCTTCTTCAGGCAATTCTTCATACGGAATCAGGCACGGATGCTGTTTCAATACATCATCCCGCTTTTCGCCATACGTCCAACCTTGTTCTATTCTGGTTTTCGACCAGACCTCATGAACATTCTTAGCCATCTCTTCTACCAGATATTCCAACTCCTTCGGGAGTTGGATTTGTTCTGTGTCCACCGGATTAGGAATATACTTTTTCATCTTACAAATTTACTACAAAAAAGTGATACACGGAAAAAAGTAGTAAAGGAATTGAATTATAGAAATAAAGCGTACCTTTGCGTATTATGAGCGAAAGTCAAAATATAGAATATAAAGAATCTTGGAGAGATGAATATCTGAAATGGATTTGTGGTTTTGCAAATGCACAAGGTGGTCGTATATATATAGGCATAAACGACAAACAAGAGATTGTCGGTGTAGCTGACTCGAAACGGTTGATGGAAGACATCCCCAACAAGATTGTCAATTACTTGGGTATTGTAGCTGATGTCAATTTGTTACATTCGAATGAAGATAAAGAATTTATTGAAATCGTTGTGGAACCAAGCAATGTTCCCATTGCCTATCACGGTCAGTATCATTATCGTAGTGGTTCTACAAAACAGGAGATGAAAGGTACGGCACTACAACAGTTCATATTAAAGAAGATGGGACGCTCGTGGGATGACACCACCAACGATTCTGCAAAGTTGGATGATATAGACCGTAATGCCATTGACTATTTTCTCCGAAGAGCCATCAACGCCCAACGTATCGCCCCATCCTTGAACGGTGAAGATACACACAACGTACTCCACAACCTACGGTTACTATCCGAAGACGGGCACTTGAAAAATGCCGCCATCTTGTTGTTCGGAAAAGAACCACTTCGATTCTTTCCCGGTGTGGAATTTCACATCGGTCGTTTCGGTATGAATGAAGCCGACCTTATCTTTCAGGATGTAGTAGAAGGAAATATCCTGCAAATGGCTGACAAGGTGGTAGCATTACTACGCTCCAAATATCTCATTTCCCCCATCCATTATGAAGGGATGCAACGTATTGAGCCTTTGGAGATACCAGAAGATGCTTTACGCGAAATGATTTACAACAGTCTAGTACATAAACTCTATGTTGGCGTCCCCATCCAAATGTGGGTATTCAATGATCATATTGAGCTTTGGAATGAAGGTAAATTACCCGATGCCATCACTATTGACACATTGGTTGAAAAACATTCTTCCCACCCTCGGAATCAACTTGTCGCTTCCGTATTCTACAAAGCCGGATTTATAGAATCATGGGGACGCGGTATTCGTAAGATCAACGAAGCCTTTGATAAAGCCGGTTTGGAAAGACCAGTATTCAAAGAATCAGAAGGTGGATTATTGGTAACATTCGGTAGGAATTATCCGACTATGAAAGATGCAGTTTCAAATATTCAAAGTGATGACGGTATAAATGACGGTATAAATGACGGTATAAATGACGGTATAAATGACGGTATAAATTTCACTCAGACAGAGAAATTGATTCTAAAAGCAATTAGTGCAAATAAGAATATCACATATGTGGATTTGATGAATGATTTATCCATTTCTGAAGCCACTGTAACAAGAGCATTCCGCAATTTTAAGACGAACGGGTTAATTATTCGTCAAGGTGCAAATAAAAAAGGCTATTGGCAGATTACAGAAAAAGGGAAAAACGTTATTTCATAAAATTTCACTTACAAATTTAGACAAAATATTGAATAACAAACAGGTTAATAACAAAAAAACCTCCTGCAAAACGAATTTCGCAGGAGGCTCTATTATTTCTTCTTTAATAAGATTATTCAGCCTTTTCTTTATCTTCTTCTACAGGGGCTTCCGCAGGTGCAGGAGCAGCTTCTACCGGCTTGTCAACTTTTACATCTTCTCTTGAAACGTTTACAGTCACGTTTACAGAAGCAGGTTGTGCCTGATACGGCATACGGTTTTTCGGATCTGCACCATAAGGATTAGGACCTACCGTGCCATCTGCAAACAGCATGTACAATGCAAAAATCCAACCAACAATAGGTACACAGCACAACAAAATCAGCCAACCGGATTTATTTAAGTCGTGCAGACGTTTCACCCCCTGTGCCAGAGAGAACCAAATAGATGCAATCATAGCAGCAAGACCGATCAATAAACCAAATACTGATCCCCCGGCCGATCCGCTGGCAGCACCCAAAACAAATGTACCTACGCCTAGTGCCCATGCAATACTAGAAACTATACCACCAATAATGCCTGACAAGAAGTATTCGATTCTACGAATACGACCGTCAAATGAAAAAGGAGCTTTGAACATAATTTATTAAGTTTATATGAATAAATAAGTGAGTTTTTATCCGTGTTTCTCAATATGAAAGCAAAGATATAAAAAAAATTAAATAAAGAAAGGATTCAGGCAAAAAGATTGAAAAAATGCCCTATTTTCTGTAGAAATCACAATTTCACCCCATCCCATTGCATCACTACCACCCACTCTTTCGGTTGGCAAGTTCCATGAAAACGGTGCGGAACCGTAGCAACCACCAAATCACAATTGGAAGCTAATACGGTTCTTAACTCCTTCAGCAACATATCCATCCGGATGATTAAATGAAGATACTCCGTCATACACCGGATCACGCGCACATACTGATAAATACACATATCCTCTCCCCGTCTTATCTCACTCAGTGTTTTGGGAGAGATATCAAGTTCGCTCGTAAAAAAACTGTTACTGAAAATACGATCCATATCCATTAAAGCCAATACCAAATTGCTCAAAAACTCGTATGGTTCCTGTTTTTCTTTTGCCATGTCATTCTATGATTAATAATTTATAATATTTCAGTTTTTATTTGCTTTATCAAGTACTATTCACATAGGGAAGCAACCCTATTTTTAATATCCCGACCTTTGTTCCCGTTATCTGATAGTCAGGTAACTCAATCTTACAAAAAACAATTTTATATGAAAGCCTTAGAAGAAATCAAAGTCTCGGTTTACGAGAACGTGTATTCAAAAAAGCCCAAAGTCATGTCTTTCCTTGAAGTCATCATTATGTGTATTCATCCGGTCTATGCCTCTATTATAAACGCTATCCGCCGATACTATGCAGAAGGAGACCATGCCGCGGCACAGAAGTTGAAGAGCCAGCTCCCCTGTTTCACTCCGGCAGGTACTTTTGACGGAGCACATGCCATCAAAAACTTCCTCCTCCCCAGCCATATTGTCGGGCTCGATTACGATCATGTAAAAGATCGTCTTCAAGTCATCCAACGTTGTGCAGCAGATCCTCACACGGTAGCGGTCATAGAAAGTCCTACCGACGGAGTGAAAGTTTTCGCCTATGTGGAAGGTATCGAAAACCGCCATCGTGAAGGGCAGCAATTAGTGAGCCGTTACTACAATCAATTGCTGGGATTGGAGAGTGATCCGGCCTGCAAGGACGAAAGTCGTCTGTGTTATTTCAGTTATTCGCCCAATGGGTATGTTGCCGGTCTTTATCAGGCATTTGTGTTGGAACCACATCTAAAAGAGGAAACAAACGCTTCCTCTGAAAATAAAGTGCTTCCTCCCTTTCCTCTTCAGGATAATACCCCGGAAAACGTGTCTGAAGCAGAAATCGCCCAATTTATTTCGTCCTATATTTTCCTCCATCCCCTGACAGCCGGACAACGTCATTCCAACGTCTTTAAACTTGCCTGCGAAGCCTCCCGCCGACACTATCCGCAAGAAAGCATATTACGTGAGCTTACTGCATTTTTCGAACATACAGATTTTCGTCCCGAAGAATTGACAAGTGTTTTATCATCTGGATACAAGCAAGTTAACGAGCACGCACCTGCTTCCTCTACAGCCACCTCTTCTTCCTTTCAAAAGGACATAAGGACAAAAATCCCCTATGGTACTTTAGAAAACTCCGATAGCACCGAAGAAGCCTATTGGCTGGGAGAAGAATTCAGGAAAGGAACACCTTTATTCCCGCGCGATTTGTACAATAATCTTCCCGATCTACTGAATGACTGTATCATTGAAGACGCAAGCGACCGCGAACAAGACATCTCCCTCCTTTCCGATCTTACCGCACTAAGTGCGGCACTTCCACAAACTTTCGGAATTTATAACCACAAAAAATATTCCCCCCATTTGTTCAGTGTCATATTTTCTTCTGCCGGCAGCGGTAAAAGCATTGCCCAAACCGGACGCTATCTATTGGAAGAAATACAGACTGAAATACTGTCTACCAGTGAATCCATGTTAAAAAACTACCATACAGCGCACAATACCTGGCAAGCAGAATGTCAGCGGAAAAGGAAAAAAGGAGAAACGTGTTCCGAAGAGCCTCAAAGACCTCCTTTTAAAATGTTATTCATTCCCGCCACTACCAGTTACACCCGTATGCAAATTCAGATGCAGGACAACGGTTCGCAGGGAAGTATCATTTTCGATACGGAAGCCCAAACGCTCTCCACGGCCAATCACCTGGATTGTGGTAACTTCGATGATATGCTCCGCAAAGCTTTTGAGCACGAAAACATTGATTCTTCCTATAAAGCCAACGGTATCATCCCAATCTATATCCGTTATCCCAAATTAGCTTTGCTTCTAACGGGCACTCCCGGACAGATAGACTGTTTGTTAAACAGTTACGGGAACGGACTTCCCAGCCGTATTCTGGCTTACACTTTCCGTGAAGCTCCCCACTGGAAAGAGATGGGTGATGATTGTATTTCATTGGAAGACTCTTTCAAGCCGATTGCCCATCGTGTCTACGAACTATATAATTTCTGCCTGGTGCATCCTGTTTTATTTCATTTCACCCGTCCGCAATGGAACCGTCTGAATGAGATTTTCTCACGTATGCTGTCCGAGGTAGCGATGGAGGGCAATGATGACCTCCAAGCCGTAGTGAAGCGCTATGCTTTTCTGGTGATGCGTATCAGCATGATTCAGACCCGCATCCGGCAATTTGAGGCAACCGATCTCTCCTCCGAAATTTATTGTATAGATGCCGATTTCGAACGGTCTCTTCAAATCGTTCTATGTTGTTACGAGCACAGCCGTCTGTTACACTCATCCATGCCGGCTCCTGCGGTCCGTCCTCTGAAGAATCCGGACATTATTCGCAATTTCGTCAATGAGTTGCCTGACAGCTTCACTACAGATGAAGCAATTCAGATTGGCGCAAAATACGATTTCAACCTTCGTAAGGTTACACGTCTTCTAAAATCACTTAACGGAATAAAAATCAGCAAGATATCTCATGGTTCTTATACTAAGATAAATAAATAACAGTCATAGGTGTCTTTTTGTCCTTTTGTCCTTTTGGAGAATCGGAAAAACATCGGGAGATTTGAAAAAAACATCTCAATAATTGAAATCAAACATTGGGAAGTTTCGATACAAATCTCCCAATGTTTTTTCTTTTTATCTATGCGCCCGTGTACGTCACTATGCGTCATGTCACTTTTCCAATGTATTACTTTTGTCATGTAATCGATTACAAGAGAATTAAACATTTAAAAATTAGAAATTAAAAATTAAAAGTTTATGGCACAGAATTACACTCTCATGGCTCGCAAGAACCTGTTGAAACCTGATGAAACTCCGAAGTACTATGCAGTGGCGCGTAGCGGTCGCAAAGTAACGGTCAAGGAAGTCTGCAAACGAATTACCGAACGTTCTTCTTACTCCAAAGGAGAATTGGAAGGTTGTATCGGTGAGTTCCTGCTCGAAATCGTTAATGTACTGGAGGAAGGAAACATCGTGCAGATGGGTGATCTGGGAAATTTCCGTATGAGTATCAAAACGGGTACTCCTACTGATACGGTAAAAGAATTCAAGGCATCGTGTATCGATAAGGGCAAAGTGCTTTTTTATCCGGGAAGTGACCTTCGCAAACTGTGTAAGACGCTGGATTATACATTGTATAAAAGTGATTCTTCTGCAGATTCGGATAAAGATCCACTTCCTGATGATGGTGACGACAATCAAGGAGGCTCCGGCAGCGGAGAAGCTCCGGACCCGGCAGCATAATCAACCGGTTGTTGATTGGTTCTTGAGTTTATAGTTTATAATGCATGAGTATCTATTCTTTAATTTAAATTCGTATGAAAAAGCAACTTTGGAAAAACATTCTCCAGTTTATCGTGACTATCGCGACTTCTATCATCTCGGCTATCGGTGTAACGTCCTGTGTGGGGCATTAATCTCCTGCTGACCGATATGGAAAATTCAGAAGAAAGCTATCTCCCACGTGAGATTAAGTTGTTGGTGATTCATTGCAGCGCAACGCGCTGCAATGTTCCCTTCACCGTAGAGCAGCTTCGCCAATGTCATCTGCAACGAGGTTTCAAGGATATAGGTTATCATTTTTACATCACCCGCAATGGGGAACTTCACCATTGCCGGCCGGTATCGGAACCAGGGGCGCATGTGAGAGGATTCAACCGGCACAGTATTGGAATCTGCTATGAAGGTGGACTGGATGAAGAAGGCCGTCCGGCGGATACGAGAACACAGGCGCAGCGTTTTGCGTTGCTTGACTTGTTGACAATTCTCAAACATCAGTATCCGGAAGCACAAATTATGGGGCATTATCAACTTAGTGCTTCGATTCATAAGGCTTGTCCCTGTTTTGACAGTCGCAAGGAGTATATGGATATATAAAAAGAACTACGGGAGCTGGCGAAAGTGCAGTCTCCCGTAGTTCTTTTTTTATGTTTATATCATTTAGAGATTCAATTATTACAGCATTTATAACTCTCCCGGCTTTCCTAAATAATAGGTAATAAGCCGTACCTCTCTCACAGAAAATGCCTTTGTCTTCGGATGAAAGTCGGTAGACAGTATCTCATTCATCAATGGCTTGCATCTCCTCATCCAGCGCCGGAGTTTATTAACCGAAGCACGAATCGTCAAATCAGGAAAATACATCTGCGCCAACTCTTGCTTATTATAACATTTCACTACAAATTCTAAATGTTCCATCGTTTCTTTATTACTGTTTTATATGCTATAAAGTTACAAAAATTAGAACATATAAACAAAGAAAGAAGAGGCTATTATCCGGTATAATGGGAATAAAAAGAAATATCAACGATCTTCACAGACAGTTGATATAGTGGGAAATTCACATCGGCTTTAACCTCCGATGTCAGGGCGTAGATTAGAAATGCGCCGTCGCGCTATTTCTAATCCACAATGTAGGAGAATCATGCTGTAAACAGCATGAAGCTAGGGACCTACATTTTTTTCATCTCACATACGAAACACTCACGTGTTTATTACATCTCAACATTTTATTTTATACCATTTCTTCATTTTATAGATACTCATTTTAGCTAACAATTCTTATGCCATACCTATATTTATGTCTATTTTCCTTTTCCAGTTATATCATCCACTTGATTTATTTTAGCTAAATAAAAATTTTGTAACCTCAATGCCTCATTTGAAGAGTCGAATCCGTTTTTTATTACTTCTGCAACATAACTTCTACGCTTATGTATATGACCATTAACCACCTTTACTATTTTATTAGCCCATATATTGGGAGTTTCTTCTAACCCAATGTAATATGCAAGTTCTGATGCCGTTGTCTCCTCAGTTATATTCTTTGAAAAAAAGATAGGAAGTCCTGAACATTGCGCCTCTATTCCAACAACAGGCATTCCCTCGTATAAACTAGGCAACAAGAAAGCGTCAAAAGCATTATAAAATTGCTTTATATCATCTCTACGTCCTAAATCGACAACTTTGTTCGTAACTCCATAACGCTCAATTCTATCATGCATCTCATCCACTAGTTCTCCAAAGCCAATCATTACAAGAATTGCATTTTCTTGTTGCTTTACAATCTCATTAAAAATATCTATTAGAAAAAGCGGATTCTTCTGTGGAACATATCTACCAATAAAACCATATACTATTTTATTTTCCCATCCAAACTCTTTTCGGGTATCTTCCCTAAGCTTCGCATTAAAAGAATTGGCATTTGCATCAATCACTGTTTTAAAAATATTCACCTTACCTCTATCATAAGTTTTTTTGCCAAACTGCCAAATACCACAATCAATTGAATTAGCCATATAACAATTTGTGAACCAATGGGAAAAAGCTCGTAAGATATATTTAATCAGCGTTTTCTTTTCATTTTTATCTCCTTTAGATATACTTTCGGATATCCTCACTTTAACTCCGGCAATACAACCTAAAAACATAGGAAAAATATTGAGAGTATTATCAAAAGCATGCATCACTTCATACTGATTCTCCTTAAGTATTTTGTATGTTTCCTTTAGATGGGGAATAATATCCTTGTAAGGTGCTACTTTATACACTCGTCCACCCAAAAACCTAATTTCCTCCTCGGGGATACCATTAGAATCAGAGTCACAAATAAAGTCAAATTGGACTTTTGTACGATCAATATGACGATAATACTCCATAATCAAATTACGTTTACCACCAGAGTGTAATACGCCAGCTATTACAGCAATTCTTTGCATACTATCATTTCCTTATAGATTCGTTATAAAATGAAGAAATACCATCCAACATTGGTGTCAAAATCACATCTACGGTCCGCTTCATTTTCTCTACATCTAAAACCATATTAGAAACATCGACAGGGCGTGCATTTTTATATTCAATCTTAAAATCCACTTTTGAAATTATTTTCAAGAAAGCAAGCACATCATTTACAGAGTACCCTCTACCACTTCCTAAATTAATTGTCTCATTACAAATATCCTTATTTATCAATTGGTAAAAAACGCTAGCGAGATCTTCTATATAAATGTAGTCACGAATAGCAGAACCATCTCCCCATACTTCCACCGATTTATTCTCTATAATCTTACCAATAGCCACTGCCACCAATCCTTGTTTCCCATACAAATTTTGTCCATGTCCATAAGGATTAGATGGTCTAATAATGAGATATTTTAGATTTTGAGTTCTATTTTTAAAAAGAATACTGTTTTCCATCATTTGTTTCGACCAACCATAATAGGATATAGGCTCCATATTATCAGTTTCTACAAATGGTTGAAGAGTTGTCCTGTTACCATAAATTGTCCCTCCTGAAGAAAAATAAACAAACTTAATTTTTTCATTAGCACAAAACTCCATCAACTCAATTGAGGGAAATATCACATTCTTAAATTCATTGATATAATCATCATAGTTACTTCCTGGAATCAATGTCGATACTAGATGCACTACAACTTCTATTTTATTGGCTAAAAGAATATCCTTCACTTCATTTATATTACTCAAAGAATTTCTAAAAACAGTTAGGTTATAACCGTTTAGTCTTGATATATTGGCAAACTCAGGTTCTAGAATGAAAACTAAATATTTTTTATCAGAAACAAAACGCTTCACCAAGCTAGAACCTATAAAACCGGCTCCACCAATAAATAATATATTCATAAAACTTTATTTTTAACGATAACTATCATTCTTATGTTCTTGATTTTCCATAATTGGACATCAAATCAATAAAAAACAGCCCACCCAATGACAGTAAACAAGCAATTCTAGTCTTTCTTCTAGCACAACTATCCAATAAAATTCTGATGCGGTATCTTTTTATTATATCCAAAAGATTCGTGCGCATTTCTATTTGCTCTTTAGGTATTTCCAATAAGATGTGAAAAGCAAAGCTTACAATTCTGCAATCCACACTTTTCTGTATTGCAGGAAGCATCTTTTTCTTATTTTCTTCCAATTGACGAATAATCTTTATACAGCATTCATACTTTTGTAGCTTAAAAGGTGCTCCCTCAATACTATCTTTTCTCAATAAATAATAGTAATTCTCATAACTACTAAATGCAATCTTATTACAAAGCATCATCAATTTATAAGTAGTTGGTAAATCTTCATAAAGCCATCCTGTAGGATAACGAATATCACTTTTAAAAAGAGAGCAATGATACATTTTTGCCCATGCAGCATTATCAAAGTCTTTCTGATAAAATAGACTGATAAGAGCATTATTGGTATCAAAAACCTTGGTTATTTTAGTTTGCCTTATATGTACCGGTTTCGTTCCTTCAAAAAATGGAATGCACCGAGTGATAGACATTTGAGCATCATTTTCCAGAATTAGTTTATATAGAGACTCTACATAATCATTAGCAACATAATCATCACTATCAACAAATGTGATATATTCCCCCTTTGCAACATCTATTGCAACATTTCGAGCATCGCTTAAACCACCATTTTTTTTATGAATGACCTTAATGCGCGCATCTTGTTTTGCATATTCGTCACAAATTAATCCACATCGGTCAGGACTTCCATCATCCACTAAAAAAATCTCAAGATTCCCATAGGTCTGATTTATGATACTATTTATACACTTAGCAAGATATGCTTCTACATTATAAATAGGAACAATTATTGATATTAAAGGCTTCATATTAGACTTATGTAATAATCATCCAGTTATCCATTATAATCTCAGGAGGGTTGTCTACGTTCGACCATTTCGGAGGACATAAAACAGTTGGCACATTACAATTAAGTATTGCCGCCCAGTAACTAAAAGTACTATTAGCCAATATCATAGATTTGCAGTTAGACATTAAATACATATCGATAAAACTATCATCACCTGTATTCCAATCAACAACAATCATGTTTGCTAATTTATAATGCTCCTTTACATAAACAGGATCATTAGAAAAAAATACAAATAATGGATTTTCAGTTGACTGGCATACTGTCTGTATTGCCTTTTGATAATAACTATCGGTACAAATATTACCAAATAATTGAGCTTCTTTTTGCCACAAATAGTCACCTCTTCTTATATGAATAGATACAGAATTCTCCGACTTCAATCGCTTTAGAAGTTCTAGATTCATCCCTGTTAGTTCTAACGCTTTAAATTGCAATGAAAAATTATTTCCAAGAAATTTTTTATCTTGCATATATCCGTCATGAAATAATGCATTTTCATGACGATTAGAATCATCATTGATAAACCATAACAGAAGCCCCAATCGCCTTAATATTTTATTTAGGTAGAATAAAACACTACCCAATAAGTCTGTTAATAAAGATACAGGCGGCATCTGTACTTTGAATCTTTTGTTAAGTTCAAAGCCATTATGCCGTTTTAATGCTGCCTTAGGATAATAAGCAAAAAATTTCTCATCATTATATTTACTCCTAAGATAACAATAGTATGCATACTCAAATATCTGATTACCTAATCCTCCTTGGAATACTATAATTTTCATTTCTTTAGTTTGATAACTTTTTTATAAACCTAGCTGGATTGCCTCCCCAAACTTCATCAGGTGGAATAGACTTAACAACTACAGATCCTGCCGCCACAATTGAACGAGCGCCAATTGTAACTCCCTTAGAGATGATACAGTGTGCTCCAATAAAAACATCATCTTCTATAACAATAGGAGCATGATCAATATTTAACTTCGACCAATCTTTGTATACTCGTTCCTCTCTTCTTTCCAAATAATTGATACAATGGTCATTACTATCATTTATTTTTGTACTAGCACCAATAACAACATTATTTCCTATTTGAACAGAAAGATGTACACTTATATAAATACTAGAAAATCCGCAATTATCACCAATGATTAATTTAGAATCTTTTCTTACTAATATATAGGAGCGTTCTGATGGCGATAAGGCATTGATATTGTACCCCCCTGTAATAATTAAACCTTTGCCCAATATAACTCTTGATGGCTTTTTAATACTAAATGACACATCTCCGCAGAATCTTGCTTTACTACCCACTTGCACTCCTATACACTTTAGCTTTAACAAATTGCAATATGTTGTAAATGCATTAAAAATCTTCTGTACTTTCATTTTCTACCGTAGTTATCATATACCTTCAGCAAGTACCCACATAGAACATTTTTTAGTGCATATTTCCAAAAAGCTGATACATTAACTTTTATGTTAACGTCTGTTTGGATTATTGTATCACCTATACATTTATAAGGATACAACTTATTAAATGTTTCCATATCAGCAAGATTCCATTTGGGTATCTTCTTTTTATTAACAGGCAAATGAACCAAATGAGCTGCATAACATTCCTTCAAAGGAATAGTCTTCCATCCATTTTCATTTAATCGCATTGTAATATCACCATCTCCACAATAAAAATAATAATTCACCTCATCCAACCAATTTACATCTTCCAAAGCTGGCTTGTAATAAAATCCATGATTGATATTAACATATCCTTTGGGAATGGTAATCACTCGATAGTAATCATGCCGTGGATATTCTCTAAAGTAAAAAGCACCACCACCAATTTTTTCACCACTCTCAATTCTTCTCTTTATTTCGTCATACCCTTTTTGGAGACAATTGGGTGCAAGTATTAGGTCGTCCGAGACCATTACAATATAGTCTGAATGAGAATACTTAAAGCCAATATTCATAAATTCACCCCATGAATGTGCCTTGCATTTTATTCCCTTATCATTGATTGTTGTGTAGTTCGGTTGAACAATAGTAAAGACGTCAGTTTGTTTAGCCAACCAATCACAAGTGCCATCGTTTGATCCACCATCCACAACTATTATTTCAATATTTCCATTAAATCCATTCGTTCTGATACTGTTTATTGTAGCTTTGAGTAAATTTTTTCTATTTTTCGACCCCATGACTACTGATAGATCGTACATTTTATTCATAAATAATTTATATTTTTGAGTTTGATAATAATCTATATTGCCTTTGATAGCATATAAATATGCAATACAGAAATAGAAAATATCGGATAGACAAAGACATATTAGAAGACGCAGTATTAAAATAGAAAATAAATACGAGAGAATAAATAGCCATATATTTCACAGTCTTACTCTGAGAAGAAAAAAAGCCACATACCAGAGGAGTTATTACAAACAGAGCATAAAGCACTACATATACTAATCCTCCTCGCATAACCATATCTAAATATCCTGTCTCAATGCCTGCTCTATCTTCTGGAATTGCACTCTCAATGATGCTATTATAAGTACCTAATATACCTCTTCCAAACATCAGATCTCCACTTTCCGTGAAATCTTTAATCAATTCCAACTCTGTGAACGAACGAGTATCATCTGTTAGACGGCTAAAAAGCATAGGAAATAAAGCTTCACCATAACTAATAAAAATATAGAGAAGTAATAGTACTAAAATCCCTATCTTAAACAGATTAATAATACGTTTCGATACGCTTTGGTTAGATAAAGAAATAAAGAGCCACATCATATAAGTGACTATATATAAAAGAATAACACCACGGCGAGCAAAAATTCCGGCACAGATAACAGATATAAGGGCACTGATATGAATACACTTTCTCTGTTTATAAGTGAACTTATACGAAAAAATAATCAAGAAAATCAATCCACCACCTATATAAGCGTGCAATGCTTCAAATCGAGTCTGAGCCACCATTGTATCACCCGTTCTGAAAACCCAAATTAAATAAGGAATAAACAATAGTATCCCACATAAATAAACCTTATTCCATTGATATAAAAAACTGAAAATATAATTCAAATATCGAGGGTGTGAAAACTGAAAAGAGAGTATAATCATTAAAAAACATAACAGGCCTTGATTACGCGTGAGAATTCGGACAATATTATAGGAAGAAGCAAATCCACCATTTAAAATAATAAAGATGCTCCATAGCACTAATAAAATATAGAGAAATAATCCTACTACTCCAAGCGTTTTAATTCTAGGTATTTTTAAGAATGTCAATAGATACAAGCAAACGAGTATTTCAAGGACTTGCGCCAAACGCCCCGGCAATACGTTGAGAAAAGCGAGTGTCAAAAAGACATTATAGAACATAAGTGCAGTCATAAATCGTTTCAAAGACTGCGTTGATATAGTAGAATCTATCACTGGTCTAAGTTTATTTTCCCAACAAAATGAATGAGGTCCATTTAGAACGCAAGAATAGTTTGACTAGTACGATACAACATATTAATACTGCTAATGATATAGCCGGAGCTAGCAAAAAATTGAAATAGTAAAAGCTAGATGCATCAAATGTTATCACAGATTTAATTATTCTTTCAAGCAAAACAGTCTGTATGACATATATACCCAAAGTATATTGTCCCAACACAGATAGTCTATTTAATAATTTAACATTGGGCAGTTTTGCAAAAATCAGCAATATGAACGACAATATCATTACTGCTCCAGAAATCCCCACACATATTCGATAAAATTCTTTCAACAAACCTTCCAACATCGGTCTCGCTACAGTAGGATCATTCAAAGCCATTAGGAATTTAAAGAAATTAAAAAAAGTATATTTTGCATAATCATAGTCCCACCATTGGAGAAGTACGATGTAAGTAATGGAGGTAAAGAATAATACAGCCGTCAAATGATTCAATAAATAATATTTGTATTTTGCGAAACCTAATCCGACAAAAAAGCATGGCAACATACATGATAGTCCATAAATTGATGTAGCATGAGCTGCTATAAATACAAAAAGAATAGCAAGTAACTTGTTGAAATTCCAAATTTTTTTACTTATAAACAATACTACATAACAAAGAAACAAACATTTTAGAAACCAGATTTCAAATACAAACGTTTTGAATCCTTCTTCCCAGTTATTTAAATGGTTGAATACAATGTCGGTTAGTATAATAAGCCCCCCCCAACTAATGCAAGGAATGATTAACTGCCTAAATTTACTGACTATGAGTTTTTTTAAAGTCTCTCCTTCTATATTTACAGCAAAATATCCAGAAATAATCATAAATAGACTCATGTGAAAAGAATATATATAAAGGAAAACAGGTTTACCTTCACCACTACCCACCTCTGGAATTAAAGATTGTATACAATGCCCCCATAAGACTAAATAGATAGCAACTAATTTTACAAAATCTAATGAATAAATTCGTTTAGTTCCCATATTTCTGGATATATTGCTTAAACTCTTCTTTAAACTTTTTCAAATTATAGGTATTCTGAGCGAACTTTACACATTTCAGACTAAGATTCTCTACTTCTTCATCAGAAAGCTTTTGCACCTTATCTATTGCCAGTTGAATTGACTCCTCGTCCAACCCAGCCAACAGATAACCCATTTCGTCTATTTCGTCAAAAGCAGCCCATCGGGAAACGATAGGGATAATGCCATAATACATGCTTGTAATAACAGAACCTGGCATACCTTCCGTACATGATGGATATATTAAAAAATTACAAGCAGAAACAATGCACATAAACTCTTCTGACGCCACATTCATAAAACCATGGAATATAACATTAGAAGGAAACGAATGGTGATATGCCTTTATAAATTCTTCTTCAATAGAACCGACAATGTGAATTGTTAGCTCCGGATGTTCTTTAAAATAATCAACCACAAGATCGAGACCTTTCAAAATACACCCTCCACCACCTAACCACATATAATCTTTACGATTACTGTAATTTCTAACCAATTCAGTGCATTCTGGACTGAGAACACATGACTGATGAATGGTTACAATCTTATCACGATACTGCTTTGGGTACGTCTCTACAGTGTATTTAGATCCGATTTGGAGTATGGCATCCGCTACTTCAAGATTATCATATTCCACAACAAGTCTATTATATGGATATTTATAGTGATGTTTTTGTGAGAATCCATCCGTTCGGTTTATAATCATTGAATTTTGATGCCCTGAATAAGCACCAGTTGCATAATATATTTTCGTAGCCTCCGGATATTTACGATATGCCTCCACAAATCCCGGCTCAATGCCAAACAATATTTTAAAATTTCGATTAGGCAACTTAGGGTGATTGGAATCAGATAGAAACACGTTATAGCCCAATTCATTAAAGACATTGACTATTTCAATGGTTTCCTGACGAGATTGGTGACCGCGCATATAAGTTTCATTGTCTCTTTTATAAAATACATCTGAAATATAAGAAACATAAACCCAAGGTGCTTCTTTTGATATTAGAGATGTGTATTTTTTATCCACTCCCCAAAACTTATCATAACAACGCCTCAATAAATATCCTAATTTCATTTTCTCAATATTTTAAGATGAATCATACCCACTAAGTATTTCTTTTCATCAATGTTCATACCAACACAAAAAATAATAGCCCCCATTGTACACACACTCAATACACAATACAGTAAAAAGACAACGAACGTATTATTTTGCAAAAATGATATGCCATAAACAAAGACAACACATAAAACAGTGACCAATATTATAGGTCTAAAGATATTTATATAGACTTTAGCCATAGCCAAATTCACAGTTCTGGCCCCTATATAGATTCTTGTTCCGACAACACAAACAGTACAAATCATATAGATAAGAAAGAGCGTCTCAGGATTACATCCCATCTGCAAAAACAGATAGCATAAAGGTATTGTCAACAATTTGGTCACTCCCACGATAGTTTGGAACTTACGAATCCTCCCTGTAGCACCGACAGCTGTAACAAAAGGATTAGAGATACCATCAATAATACAAGCAACCAATACATAGATCAAAAATACAGAGGTAAACGGAGGAACTTCTACTAACCATAAGTTTAAAATATAATCAGCAGCAAACATAATAGGCAAAGATATCAAAAGCAATATATAAGTAGAAAATTTACTACTAGCATACATCAACTTATACATATATTCTTGATTCTCAGCTGCATATTGTTTTGTTATTTGAGGATTTAAGGCCGTTTGCAAATTACCTCTAAACTGGTCTACAGCTCCCTGCACCTGAACAGCAATGCCTCTGGCAGCATTGACAATTGCAGAGAAAAAGCTATTGATCATCATATTGATGCCCGTCGTTACACAAATATCAGCTATAGTTACAAAAAGTGTCCAACCAGAAAAATTCATCATTTCTCTTAACAGCCTGGGTTCTACTTTATTAGATAATAAATGCTTGGTCTCAGAAAAATGCCTTTTGCAATATATATAATATAAAATCAAAATAATCATATTGCTTACCAAAATAAGACTTGCATAGAAAACAAGCCTATCTATAGGTGAAAAAACAATTAATATGGCTATAGATATTTTTAATACTGATTCAAAAAAAGATAGATATGCAAAGAAACTCATATGTTCATGTGCAATAACATCACTATAATAAGCCATTGTCATTGTCTGAATCATACATGACACCAAAGATATCTGATAAACAATGCACGATGCATCCCATCTTTCGGGAGGTACATTCAGGTAATTGTATATATAGAACAATCCCAACGTTTCACCTATTAATAAAATAGCCAAAACAATAGCGAAACTTATTATAAAAGCTGATTTAAAGATTGCAGAGAGTTGTTCCTTATCTTCCTTACCTATGGCAAAAGCCAAATAGCGGTAGTTAGCAGATGCCATAGCTGTTTGAAGAAAAGAAAAAAGTGCCACAATACTTCCTACAACATTGTATATGCCATAATCTTCTACACCCAGATTTTTCAGAATAATCCTTGTTGTAAATAAAGATACTGTCAAAACAACAAACATCCTCAAATACAAGAAGATGGTATTTTTTGCCAGAGACTTTGTTTGACTTACCATTGTATATACTTAAAGCAATGATTTATATACTTGTGCATACTCTGTTGCTGATTTTTCCCAAGAAAACTGGGTGAGTCTCTCATATCCTTTATCTTTAGTCTTTAGCCGTTCTCCTTCAGTCATGTTAAATATATAATCTAATTTTTCTGAAATATCCGAATGACCATTATGCTCATTAAAATAGAAAGCTGCATCACCTCCTATTTCCGGGAAACAAGTTTTATTTGATAAGAGTACTGGACACCCGCAAGAAAAAGCCTCCAATATTGGAAGTCCAAATCCTTCACTCAAAGAAGGGAAGGCATAACATAAGGCATTTGAATACAATCCACTTAATTCTTCTGTAGAAACGAACTTTGCTTGTACTCTATTTGCAATATGCAACTCTTGAAAGAACTTTATCTCTGATTTTGTAAAGTTACATCCTGTACATACAATCTTAACTTCTTTATTTTTTTGCAGAAAGGGAAGGGCGGATTTAATAAAAAAATAAAAGTTCTTATAACCACCTCTTAATCCTACATATAATATATATGGGCATCCTATACTATCTGGATATTTTTTATTATTTACTGAAACTCCTCCCCAATATATAACTGAAATCCGACCTTCCGAAATATTCCAATTTTGCATGACATCTATTTTAGTACTTAAACTTGGAACGACTATATGACTAGCTAAAGGAACCAAACGTTTCCTTCCTTCTTTTTGATAGTCAAATTTATTAAAGTACAAGGGGAAATTTTCTGCTGTAAGATCATGGACTGTTAAAACAAAAGGTTTACGTATATGCTTCAAAAAATAGGTTGAAAAATAGGTCGGATGAAAAACATCATAATCTTCTTTTTTAATTTTCTCTATACTATGATGAAGGTTTATGCTATCTGATGAATTTATCCATCCCCGTTGTGACAAGATATTATAAATTCTCCTCTTTCCCTTAAAAGATACATTTGGTAGAAAATCTGAAAATTGATAGGATATAGGTGAATGATTATTATCTAAATTATATTCCTTTAAGTAAACATTGTCGCTCTCTTTTATTGCTATGTCATATGCTATATCGCTCGGAAAATGAGATATTATTTCTGCCAATCCTCTAGAAATACCTCCAAATTTTTGAATTTGGAATATTTGATAGTCATATAACACCTTCATACGTACAAATTATTTTTAAAAGTCATACATTTCAAAATCCCATTACACACATATTTAATTCCTCCAGACAATCCTAAAGATACAATAAAACAGATAAGAATGTAACTATACGGATTTGTAAAATATGGTTTTAATGATAATAGCACTATAAAATGTATTAAATAAAATTCATAGGATATATTTCCCAATTTCACTAACAAATTAGAACTGATCAGATTCTTGTTAGCGTAACACACACCAACAATTGTTATTGCACCTAACATCATAAGATAAGCAGTAACACTATTTTGTATGTCTAAAACGTTCTCGATATTTAGCAAAATGAGTATAAAGGAAACTTATATAAACTAAATACCATTTCAATTTTATGAATATCACTCATTAGTTTCATAAAGAATGCTGCAATAGAGAAAAAGCCCAAAGTTAAGATGATTGATACATCAACAACTAGCGACAACAGTAGTAACAAGATAAGGCTCCACCAACTAGTATAATTAAAAATAAAGACTACTATAGGCATCAAAAGAAACATTCTCACCTCAACAGTTAAATACCATGATGGTGGTAAGATCAAATCTGGATTACGAGGTAAAAGAATGGAACCCTGTCTTATTAATTCCTCAATATTTATTTTTTGATGCCAAAAAGAATTGCTCCATTCTGTAAATAGTGCTGGATTATAATTAGTACAGGGAGTATAATTAATCAATAACACTGCTAAAAGCAAAGTTATTATATATGGAGGATATATTTTTATACATTTCTTTAATATGCCATTTAAATATGTTTTTCGTTGCAGTCGTTCCTTCTTATAATAATATATACCACTGATAGCAAAAAATATATAAACAGCACATTTTCCATCAAAAAATAAATGCATAGGAGATTCCATTAAATAGGTTACAAATGTAGATTTGAACATACATAATGAATGAGAAAGAAATACAACTATTGCACATATTCCCCTTAATGATTGTATGCTGCTATTTCTCATTAAAGTATTTTTAGGAGTTTATGAAACAATAAAAGTCTCACTTTAAAAGTGATAATGAAGCCATAATTGGTACACTCACATTAATTAACACCCTAATATGCATTCTTTTCTCCCATCACCACATTCGCTATAGTCTTATAAATGATATATATATCAAGCAGCATTGTCCAATGCTCCATATACCAGATATCAGCCTTAACACGTTCCTCCATCTGTGAGAGTTCTCTCGTTTCACCACGGAAACCATGCGTTTGAGCCCAACCGGTTACTCCAGGTTTTATAAAGTGCCGCACCATATATTTATCAATCAAACGGGCATAAGTCTCTGTATGGGCCAACATATGTGGACGGGGACCAACTATCGACATATCACCCTTAAAGACATTGATAAACTGAGGAAGTTCGTCAATATTAGAACGACGAAGAAAATCTCCAAATCTTGTTTTACGGGGATCATCAACCGTAGCCTGTTTACTGTCAGCTTCATCATTCACTTTCATAGAACGGAATTTATAACACACAAAATCCACACCGTTCAAACCCGTACGCATTTGCTTAAAGAATACAGGACCGGGAGAAGTCAACTTTATAATACTTCCAACTATGAGATAAATAAAGGGAAAAACAGTAACCAGAAAAAGACCGGAGAAAACAACATCAAATATCCGCTTCAATATACGATTCTCCATCTTACCCAAAGGCTCATAACGCAGATTCAAAATAGGCATATTGCCAACCATACTGTGCCAAATACGACGAGGAAAACCTTTACATACATTAGGAACGCCATGAAAATAAAGCAAATGGTTTTCACAATGATTCATAATAGAAAAATTATAGCGCCCCTCCTCCATCGACAAAGAACAAAAAACATGCTTGATATCCGGGTGTGCGGACATAAAATCTGAAAAACCGTCAGGATTACCTAGATAAGCGCATTGCGACGAAAGGGCATCATTCGGTTTTATATCAAAATAGCCCACAACCTCATACAGCGAAGACGCCAGGGAATTCTCCATCTCCTCATACAAAACCTGCATATTATTGCCTCCACCTATAAAAACAGCGTAACGTCTATGCTTGCCCTTAGCACAATAGACTATCAGAAAATGACGGATAATAATGCGATAAATACTTAAGATGACAAAGAGGAAAGAAAAATAAGCGACAAAAAAAAGAGGAGAATAAATAGATATTCCACTAAAAGTCATGATACATGCCCAAAAGATGAAGAACGCTATAATATTCTTCAATACACGCAATACAAGTTGATCGGGACGAATTCCCCGACTGTCCCAAACCCTCCCGCGGGAGCCCGAACAGGCCAGATAACAGAGACTTAACGAAGTCATCATCCATGAGCCCCTGCAAGAGAAAGGTAAAGAAGCAAAAGCTTCTTCCCAAAAGAAAAGAAGAAAGAACAATACCAGATTCAGAATGACCAGATCTCCCAGAACTGCTACAAATTCTATAAATTTATTGATTTGACTGGTGGTTGATACCATATCACATTAAGGATTGATTTTAGGCACATACTTCTTTGAACTTATTCAGAAAATCTTTCCCGAATAAATTCCAAAAGATAACAATACAAACTGCAAGGAAGACAAATGCTAGAACATATATTTTCTTGCTAGTTCCTGAAGGTTCCAATGGTACCACAGCAGGCTCTACAACAGCAAACACAGGTTTTTCCTCCTGAACTTTAGCTCTGGCAACCTGAAGCTGACTGGCAACCTGACTGTATACCTGATAAGCAAGGCTCATATCATTCTGCAAACGTTCCTGTTCAGCACGAACACTCTGCAAAATTAGGTTATCATGAGAATCCAGATAATCGGCATATTTCTTCTGAGCGATATAATATTCTTGCTGACGTTCTTTGAAAAGTTTCTCCAAATAAATACAATCCTCTTTCGCCTTGAAAGTGCGGTAGTCTATAATGTATTCCTGCAGTTTCTTCACTACGGAATCGGCTACGACTGCAGCAATCTTAGGATCCTGAAAAGTTGCAGTAACGGAAGTCATTGAGGTTTTCTTATCCACAGAAGCGGTTATCACTTTCTTCAGAGTCGCAATTTTCCTCGAATCTTGCTTTGAAAGTTCAATTGCGCCCTGACTTGTTTTATCAAAAGATGCAATTTCATCTTCCTCAGTAAACAGGGACTTTACTCCACCAATTACCATTCCAGGAAACCCGATTACATAACTCCACCAAGGAGATGTTTCTTCATCTAAATAAGTGTTCAATGTCATGACTTCATTCTTTGTTACCGGTATCTCCATTGCAGAAAGCTCCAGTAAAAAAGGAGTAGAAGAAACAATATCAGCTGACAAGGAAGCATTCAAGGCATCAGTACCATCTCCCATAGTAACCCCACTTCCTAAAAAAGATGCAGCTAATCCGGATAAACCACCAGCTTTATCATTACCCATTTCTGGAGAAAGAGTAACTTCAACCGTATACTGCTTAGGGATACTTATCGCAACAATAACACCAATTATTAGTCCGATACCGGCAGCTTTATAGATCTTCTTACGAATACCTATAACCTTACGAAGAAGATCCATCAAATCAATTTCGATCTCTTCATCCACATGATTATTCCGCTTTAGTTTTATCTCTTTTCCAGATTCTTGTTCAATCAGAGTAGCCATAAAAGGTATTCGTTATTTCTTTATTAAGTTAGCAATAGAAGCAACCATCATTCCCAAAGTGCTGAATGTAGTAGCATAACCTAGAATATTTCCTATATTAGTCTTCTTCTTTGCTTTACTAGGAACAATTATCTCACAACCAGGTTCGATCTGTTTCTTACCACTACCTTTCACCTTAGTCACCTGACCATTCATATAAACGATGAATTTCTTACTCTTCTTCGCATTTTCAGAATAACCACCAGCTTGGTTCAGGTAATAATCTACATTCTCACCCTTTATATAAGAAACGGTATTCGGGACCATTACGGCACCATTAATTGTAATCGTATTATTATTTTTCGGAATAGAAATCACATCACCCTCACGCAAGACAATATCTGCTGTACTACCAGGGTTAGCTAATGCTTTCTCCAAGTCAATACCAACACTAAAGGTATCTTCCACACGGACACCTAAAGAGTCCATCATAGCTTCACCCAACTGTCGACTCATCAAACGGATTACATCACCCATGCGTTTCTTTTCACTTGCATTGGCTACACGAGTCAGTTTGGCACCACGTAAGTAGGCATAATTCGTTGCACCTCCAGCTTTATTGATTAAGTCCGAAAGACGTTCTTCACGACTAGTCATTGCATAAGAGCCTCCAAACAAGATTTCACCTTCAACAACCACATTCTGTTGGGCCTGATAACCCGGACTGCGGCGAACATAAACCTCATCATAAGGTTGAAGTACAAAACCTGGTGTGCCGTCAACGACAAAACCTTCTTTCAGGGAGAATGTATACGTCCGACCGATAGTATCATTATCCATTGTACTATGGGGATTCCTGATTCTACGCGATACATCCACACGAACAACAGAAGCGGCTTCACGCAAGCCTCCGGCCTGAATGATCAAGTCTTCAAGGGTCATATTATCCGCATAAGGATAAGAATCAGGTTTGGCTACTTCACCGTGGATTACAACATCTCCCCTATCTTCCAAATCATGGATACTCGGAATATAAAGGATGTCGTTTTTCACCAGGATGATGTTTTGGGAAGTACCGTCCATGATGGCTTTGATGTCTACTGGAACAACTTCGGTAGTCAAATCCTCACGCTGACGGTAGAGAACGGCACGGTTCAAGAAAGCATCACCGGTCAAGCCTTGGGCTTCGTTCACCAGTTCACGGACGGTATTCAGTTTACCGTTTAGCTGGTAGATACCGGGACGGTAAACGGCACCACGAATTTCAAGCTTATTGATAAAGCGGTTAAGGATAGCCTCGGCAGTCACAACATCACCATTCCGCATTTTATAGACACTATAATCAAGGTCTTTGACTGTGTTTACTTCATACTCCTGTCCGTTCTGACGTACGACACGTAAGGAACGGGTGTAAGCGTCGGCTTCAAAGCCACCGGCATAGCTGATAAGAGTGGATAGACTCTCATCCTTTTTCATTTCGAAACGCATCGGGCGTTTAACTTTTCCATCGATCTTAACCAATACGTCATAGGCGGGAACAATCACGACATCACCTTCCTGAAGACGGATGTCATCCTGAATGTGGCCTTTCATGATAAATTGGTAGACGTCAATCGTGGCGATGTTCTTACCGTTACGTACCAGCTGGACATTACGAAGGCTACCTATGTCACTGACTCCACCTGCACGATAAAGTGCATGGAAGACAGTAGAAAAGGAAGAGAGAGAGTAAGTGCCCGGCTGGACTACTTCACCCATCACATTGATTTGAATAGTACGGATGCTGCCCAAAGTCAGACGGATGTCAGAAGTGGGGTCATTCGTATTATTGAGACCATTATATATTTTGTTTAATGTTTTTTTAAGATAGTCGTTGGCTTCAGCAATAGTTAGTCCGTTCAGGTTGACAGGACCTATTTTCTGAATGTTGATAGTGCCGTCAGGAGAAATCTGTTGGCGGATAGTGTTCTGGCTGGCTCCCCAAATATCAATAATCACTTCATCACCGGGACCCAGACGGTAATTTAAAGGGGTGGCGATGTTGACACTGGGTTCAAAAGTCAGGTTACGGGTATTAAAAATGTTACGTCCGAAAACCTGATTACCACGTGCGAGGTCTTGAGTACTCGGATGGTCTTCCAGCATATCGGAGGTGTTCTCCTTCATTTCTTCACGTAAGCGTGATTCATTGACATCCGTACCGGTAGCGTTGGAAGCATTGACATTGTTCTGCTGCTCATAAAGCTGCTTCACACGCATAGCCTGTTCTTTAGTCACGCCCTTACGTGCAAGTTCGGAGGCTAATTGTTTTTGTTCTTTCCCTTGTCTAATCCCCTCTTTGACATACTCCAATACTTGAGAATCGCTCATATTTTGAGCCATCAAAGGAGAAAAAACTCCTAACAGTAGAATGAATAGAAATACGTTAAAGTTTTTTTGTGTCGTCATTACTAATCTTTGTGGGTTCTACATAACCGATTGGCATATCTACACAGGCACAGCCAAGCATATTTAAACGAACGGCAATCTTACTCTTACCCCCGACAGTCACGAGTTCGCCAACAAGGCCGCTCAAAGGACCTTTTATCACACGAACTTTCTCACCACGCGCCAGTGGAGTATCATTCATACAGACTGCTTCTTCGGAATAATCGAGCATGAAACGGAAACGAGCCATCTGCTCGTCAGGAATAACGGCAGGAGTGCTTTCACCACGCATCACCATATAACGGCTGACCGTGGAGAAGCTTAGGACTTCCATACGCTCTTTTGGATTGACATGAACAAAAACCATCATGGGAAGCAAGACTGTATCAACCATCTTTCGACGGTCGCTCCATTGATGGATCTGCTGCTGAACGGGAACAAAAGAATCAATTCCCATCTTAGACAAACGCTCGGATACCTTCTTCTCGTGATGCATTCGAACGAGTGCTACATACCAGCGTTTTGAGTGTGCTACGCCTTCCCCTGTCCCACTAATAGGCCCGGCATTTACTGATTTTGGTTTCGTTAAAATCATATTTTTTTACCCCATGTGATTCCGTTACTTCTTAGGTAACGGATAACACACATATAGGATACACATAGCAGTGAAAAAAGGAAAAAATCGATTATGAGGGAATATAAAAGCGGGTACCTAACATTCAATATAAGACTTTTTTGAATTTAGGTAATAAAAATCCCTTGAGCATGAAGACGTTATCTTTCATGTTCAGATAGATTCATGTTGCATATTTGAGAGAAAAAGGAAAAAAAGAAGTTTTTTGCTTGTTTGCTATTAATATTTTTACCTATCTTTGTAGCGAATATATTTCCGTTACCTAAGAAGTAACACCAGCATTAAGTCCCTAATCCATAATGCTTTAATAATATTAATCAGAACATTTTAAAACTACATACGTAAGAATAATTCAATTTATTAACCTTTGTTCTTTCTTCCAATTCGAAACCCTTTAAATATATCTGTGTTGTTTTAATAGATTTGTGCCCTAATGATTCGCTAATCATCTCGATAGGAACACCTCTGTACTTGGCAGTCGTAGCCCAAGAATGACGAAGCGTGTAAGACGTGACGGATGAAGATATCCTTAATTTTCTGGACAGGCTTTTCAAGTCATTATTGAAACGTCTCAAGGCTGACTGATATTCACGATAAGCCTCCTCTTCATCTCTCTTATATGCTCCGCTTAATATCCGAAAAAGATAATCAGGATAATCGGGACTTCGCGCATCGGTTTTATTGTATAATCCCCCGATTGCATTGTGCGCTGACTCCAGCACTTCTATACTCATAGGAGTACCGGTCTTGAGACGGTTGTACTTTAAAAGACCTTGTTTCAAATTGGATTTTTCCAGATGGGCCAAATCAGAAAAAGGCATTCCACAAAACTGAAATAACAGATTGGCAATGGCCTGTGTCCGGCGAAGCTTTTCCGATTGAGGATCTTTGTTTAGTAATATGTGAAGTTCACCGATCGGGATGGCTTTCTTCTGACGTGTGTCCACCCCGGTAAATACATCCCGGAACAAGCCATGTACATAAGGAGCCTGATGCGTATCAACTCCGCGATTGTAGATACTACGAAGCATACGCATATACGTAGAAATCGTATTAGGCTTCAAACGGGAAGCCAACAGATAGTTGCTATACCTCTTTAGAGTTTCGCGGTTTATCCTACTAAACGTAATGGATTGGGTTCCACAAAACTGCGAAAAAGAACGAATAGCGTGTTTATACACGTGGGCAGTAGAATAACGCCCCTCTTGTCGCAAACAATCGATGTAATTGTTTGCACAAATAGTAAATCGATTTTTTTCCATAAATTATAACTTATCTCATAAGTGTTATTAAAAAACGTACGGAATATAGTAAGATTATAGATAAAATGAATCACATTTTTAAATTTAGTCGCTGTTTTAGATCGAAAATCGAATAATTTCTAAAAAAAATAAGTGAAGCCATGCAGTATTTTCAATAAGCGTGCATTTAACTTATAAAAGAGGGGAAAAAGGGAAATCAAACCATATATCATTAAAACCTACAACCTGAGCTTAACAAGTGAAGTGGGGAAAAATAAAAAAAAGAGAGAGAGTTTTTTATACAACGTCCCCCAAAACGAGGAATCCCTGCCAATTTTCGAGTTGGCAGGGATTCATTTTTACTTATGTTGTTTTTCGAAGAGGTAATCTCTTACTTGCAGTATTTGGTAATCAGCTCATCTACATTCGGATCACCCAGTTCTTTCGCTTTCTTAAAGTTACCGCAAGCTTCATCTGTCTTCTTCAACTGTATCTGACAAAGTCCCAGTAAGCGGTAAGCCTCGGCATATTTAGGATCAGCCTTCAGTATATTATTCAAAATCTGAATAGCTTCTTCATAACGTCCTACACGCAGGTTGACCACTGCATGTTCCGCCTGATAGGTCAGGTCTGTCGGATTCATTTCGATTGCTTTAACTATATCATCCAAGGCGCGTTGGAATTGGCGTGCTTTCAAAGCGGCCTGTTCGCGATAGTAATAGAATACGTCGTTCACTTCTCCTTTGACTGCTGTATGATAAGCATCATAATCGAGCATCGCATTCCGTGGCTGGCCGGCATTCATGTTCATCTGCGCACGTTCCAACAAATATGGAGCAAAATCTGCTGTGATCGGTTGCGGGCAACGGGCAATACAGCTATCCATTAAAGCTACAACTTCTTTCGGATCACCTTTCGCCAGTTCCTTCGTCTTGGCAGCACTAAAGAAAGTGGCCGGAGAAGCAATGTTACTGGCATTTACCTTCTCATAAGCTGCCAAAGCACCGGCATAATCTTGCTGGGCAAACAGTATATCGCCTTCCATTTGAATATAAATAGGCAGCGGATCAATGGCGATTGCCTGACGAACATTCTGCAAAGCAGTGTCATACGTCCAGTCTTTATACGTTTTTTCCGGCTTCGACAATTGATAAGCATATATCAGCTTACCTATATTATAATATACGTCATCTTTTTTCTGGGCTACTTTCAAAGCCTGATTAAAGTCGGCAACTGCTTTATCATACCAAGTCTGGTCGTCCTTACCTTTAGCTGCATAATAATTGGCACGACGAAGATAACCATCCGCATTGGCAGGGAACTGACGGATGAAATCATCCAACAGCTTTTCGTAATCGTCGCCTGACAGGCTCGAAGATGCCATAAACAAGTACACTAATGCTTGGTCTTCCGTTTCGGGCAGGCCTTTCCGGATGCCAATCTTTTTCAAAGCAGCGTCTCCCAAAGAAAGAGCACTGATTTTCTGTGACATGGCAAAAGCTGCTCCTGCCGCGTAGCAAGTGGTCACCGTATCGATGCCGGATGATTTCTGCGCAATACCAAATACCTGACCTTCAGCGTTCATCACCGGACAGCTCACCATCTTATCTTTCATCTGCATACCCAATGTATAGTAATGATATTCTCCGGCTACTTTGGAAACTTCTTTCACTTTACCAGTAACGCAAGCGATACTTTTCTGTGTAGAATAAGGAAGCATCCACGCATCGGCTCCCACTGCCGGAGCTGTTTTAGCCACAATGAGCGCAGGCACTTTCTTCTCGGTGATAGCCACACGGAACTTAATGACATCATACATATCATTCGCTCCAAGTATCAGGCTAACCGGCATCTGCTTGCCTTCGGAAGTGATTACCACCGCACGTTCGGCTCCTTTAAAAAGAGTATAATCTGATAAAGCCAATCCATCTTCGGATACAAAAAATCCGTTTCCGGTATTCAGCATTTTATCATTCTTGTCATAAGTCACCACAGAGAAGACTGCACGTTTTGCCTTCTCTACCCATTTGGGAGTTTGCGCCATGCTTCCCTGTATCAGGAAGAAAAGCAGCAAAGGTAGAATTAAAATCTTCTTCATATCAATCATTATTTCTTTGTTTCACAGCTTCGTAAACTAGGATACCGGCAGCCACGGAAACATTCAGAGATTCGATGGTGCCCAGCATCGGGATTTTCACCCATTCGTCGCAAAGCGCAAGGTTTTCATAAGAAACTCCCGTATCCTCCGCTCCCATAATGATGCACAGCGGTCCTGTATAATCGGCTTTTGTATAGTCGTAATCTCCCTTCTCGGTAGCAGCTACAATGCGGAAACCACTGTCTTTCAGATATTGCAGCGTTGAACGGAGGTTCTGCTCACGACACACAGGCAGCGTGTGCAGCGCTCCTGCCGATGTTTTCACGGCATCAGCATTGACAGATGCACTCCCGCGGGCAGGAATAATCACTGCATCGACAGCTGCACATTCGCAGGTACGGGCAATGGCTCCGAAATTACGTACATCGGTCACTCCATCGAGCATAACAAAAAACGGATTTTTCCCTTGTTCGAACAGGAAAGGAACAAGATCTTCCGTTTTCTGATAAGTCACAGAAGAAATGAAAGCAACCACTCCCTGATGATTTTTCCGGGTAATGCGGTTGATACGTTCCACCGGAACACGCTGAACCGGTATCAGCAGCCCTTTCAAAGCAGCAAACAGTTCTTTGGAAAGATCACTCTGAATATCTTTCTTTACTAGAATTTTATCAATTTCTTTACCTGCCTGAATGGCTTCTATCACGGCACGAACACCGAAAATCATTTCACTTTTATCCAACATCTATTTGATTTACTATTTTACTATTTACAATTTACTACTTATCAGTTACCACTTAACAATTCACTACCTCAACTACTTTGAATGAATCAATTTAGCCATTAATTACTTAGCATCAAGCAGGGATTTGGCATTGCTAAGGGCGGCCTCGGTCAGAGTGGCGCCACTAAGCATGTGAGCTATTTCCTCTACTCGTTCTTCATCAGTGAGACGGCGGATATGACTGTTTGTTTCCGTATCGCTGTCTTTCTTATATACTTTATAATGTGCACGTCCGCGGGCAGCAATCTGCGGCAAGTGGGTGATGCTGATTACCTGACGGTTCCGGTCGCCCATTTCCTGCATCATGTCCGCCATGCGGTCGGCTATTTCTCCGGAGACTCCGGTATCTATTTCATCAAATACGATAGTCGGCAGTTTCACGGCTCCGGCAATCAATGCTTTGATAGAAAGCATGACACGGGCAATTTCACCTCCCGAAGCTACGGAAGAGATATTCTGCAAGGTACCGTTCTTATTGGCAGAAAACAGGAAGTTGACTGTATCTTCCCCTTGCAATCCCGGCTCTTTCTTCAGTCCCATTTCGATCTGGAAACGAACATTCGGCATTCCCAACGGAATCAAGCGGGCGGCCAATTGCTTTTCCACTTCACGCGCAGCTTTCGTACGGGCTTTGGTGAGCAGTTCTGCTTCTTGTTTCACTTGCTTATATTGTTCCTCTTTACGAGCGGTCAGCTCGGCAATACGCTCATCGTATGAAGTGATGTCAGACAATTTGCTACGATATTCATCCGTCAACGCTATCAACTCGTCAAGAGTCTGTACCCGGTGTTTCTGTTGCAGGGAATAAATCAGATTCAGCCGTTCGTTCACTTCTTCCAGGCGGACCGGATTAAATTCAACGGAATCACTTTGTGAAGAGACTTCGTGCGAAATATCTTTCAATTCGATATAGGCGCTCTCCATACGTTCGGTAAGTTCCTTAGCGGGCTGATAGACTCTTTGCAAGCTATTCAGCGTATTCAGACTATCTTTCAGGTAAGAAAGCAATCCACCCTCATCCGAGACAAATGACTGTTCTACCCGGTAAAGTCCGGCTTTAATTTCCTCTGCATGACTTAGTGTTTCGGCTTCCTGCTCCAATTCCTCCTGCTCTCCTTCTACAAGATGGGCCTCTTCGAGCTGTTCGAGTTGGAAACGGATATAATCTTCATCGGAACGGCTTTTCTCTGCCAGTGACATTAATTCAGCCAGTTCGCGTTCTGTCTGCTTCCATTCGCCATAACGCAGATGGTATTTCTCCAATGCTGCATCATTATGTGCCAGAATATCAAGCACGTTCAACTGAAATCCTTCTTTATTAAGTAACAGATTCTGATGTTGAGAATGTACATCTATCAACTGTTCGCCCAGCTCTTTCATTTGTGCCAGTGAAGCGGGAGTATCATTGATGAATGCTCTGCTTTTACCGGAAGCCTGCACCTCACGACGCAAAATACACTCTTCATCATATTCCAATTCGTTTTCTTCAAAAAACGGACGCATACCGTAGGCAGCAATATCGAACCGTGCCTCTATAATACATTTGGAAGCTCCGCGACGAATCGCTTTCACATCGGCACGCTGCCCCAACAGGAGCCCGATAGCTCCCAGAATAATTGATTTCCCGGCTCCCGTTTCACCTGTTATAACGGAAAAGCCTGTTTCAAAACTGATATCCAGTTTTTCTATCAATGCGTAATTCTGAATGTATAGTGAACGTAACAAACTAATTAAAAATTAAAATTTGAAAATTAAAAATTGGGAGACAGGGTGGCTACCAGACGATCAATGATGTCTTGAGCTACTTCCGTTTTCGACTTCAAAGGATAGTCTGTACGACCTTTCCTGTCGATTATACTTATCTTATTGGTATCATGGCGGAAACCGGCTCCAGCATCATTCAACGAGTTGAGCACAATAAAATCGAAGTTCTTGCGTTCGAGCTTTCCTTCGGCATTCTGCTGCTCATTATTGGTTTCGAGCGCAAAGCCAACCAAGCATTGTTGTTTTCTTTTTATGCCTCCTAAAGAGGCAGCAATATCTTGTGTTGCCCGAAGATGCAGGGTCAGTTCTCCTTCTTTTTCCCGCTTAATCTTCTTATCGGCTACCGTTGCCGGACGATAGTCGGCTACTGCCGCACAAAGAATACCTGCATCAGCATCCGGGAAATGAGCCTGCGCTGCTTTGTACATTTCTTCAGCAGATTCGACATCGACACGAATTATGCCAGAATGTTGCGTTTTGAGTTGCACAGGGCCTGTAATCAAGGTCACTTGCGCTCCGCGACGGGCACATTCTTCTGCTAACGCGAATCCCATCTTTCCGGACGAATAATTGCCGATGAAACGCACCGGGTCAATCTTTTCGTAAGTCGGTCCGGCGGTAATCATCACTCTCTTTCCGGACAGTGCGTCACTCGAAGCAAAGAATTCATCCAATACCCGGATGATATTCTCCGGCTCTTCCATTCGCCCCTTCCCTACCAGATGACTGGCTAGTTCTCCTGTCCCCGGCTCGATAATATGATTACCATAGGAACGCAGAATATCCAGATTTTTCTGGGTGGCAGGATGAGCAAACATATCGAGGTCCATTGCCGGAGCAACAAACACGGGAGCTTTTGCCGAAAGATAAGTGGTTATCAGCATATTGTCGGCTATTCCGTTGGCCATTTTACCGATGGTAGAGGCAGTGGCCGGCGCAATCAATACGGCATCCGCCCATAAACCGAGATCGACGTGGCTGTTCCACGTTCCGTCACGTTGGGCAAAAAACTCACTGATGACCGGTTTGCTGGTCAAAGCCGAAAGAGTGATCGGAGTAATAAATTCTTTTCCCGCCGGAGTAATGACGACCTGCACTTCCGCTCCTTGCTTTATCAGCCCACGAATGATATAGCAAGCCTTGTACGCGGCAATACTGCCGGTAATTCCAAGAATTATTTTCTTTCCTTTTAGCATTATTTTGTAATCAAATTACTCATTTCACGCAAGCGGATTTTTGTCAATGCCGCCTTGGTGTTCAGCGTGAAGTCACTATTCAAAATCCAACTGTAATATCCGGGATCTTTCTTCAAAACCTCGGCTACAGACATTCCCTTATATTTTCCGAAGTTGAACACTTCTACTCCGTTATCATCGTACACCATGCGTCCGGCAAAATCGACATTCTTGCTGAAACTTGAATAATCAGCCAGGAACGCAATATCATTCTGAAGATCGGAGTAACGGTCGAGCTGTGCTTTCAACACTTCGTAAGTAGCCCGCGTATCTGCCTCGGCAGTGTGTGCATCTTCCAGATTCTTGTCGCAATAGAACTTGTAGGCAGCAGACAGGGTGCGTTGTTCCATTTTGTGGAAGATGACCTGTACGTCTACAAATTTACGTTTTGTCATATCAATATCCACTCCGGCACGAAGAAATTCTTCGGCAAGGACAGGAATATCAAAACGATTGGAATTAAATCCTGCCAAATCGCAACCTTCAATATCCCTGGCTATGTTTTTCGCTACTTCTTTAAAAGTAGGACAATCTGCTACGTCGGCATCATAAATACCATGTATAGCAGAGGATGCTTCCGGAATATGCATTTCAGGATTGATACGTAATGTCTTTGCTTCTTCATTTCCATTCGGATATACTTTCAGATAGCAGATTTCAACAATTCGGTCTGTGTTGATATTGGTTCCGGTTGTTTCTAAATCAAAAAAAACAATGGGATTTTTCAGGTTTAATTTCATTTCTGTTTATTTTATTGAGTCACCACAGAGGACGCAGAGGACACAGAGGGTTATTTAATAAATATTCAAATTTATCCTCTGTGTCCTCTGCGTCCTCTGTGGTGAATTAACATTAATCATTTAGCATCATCGGCATCAGCAGCATCAGCAAGTCTTCGTTTTCTTCCTGCTCTACCGGGATGATTACTCCGGCACGTGAAGGATCTGCAAGTTCGATGACTACTTCATCTGCCGAAATATTGTTCAGTATGTCGATAAGGAACGTCGATTTAAAACCGATACTCATTGCAGCACCTGCATACTGGCAAACTTGTGTTTCTTCGGCAGAAGTAGAGAAATCAATATCTTGTGCGGAAATCACAATCTGGTTTTCCTGCATACGAAGTTTAATCAAACTGCTGGCTTGTGACGAGAAGATAGACACACGGCGCAAAGCTCCTACCAACTGTTGGCGGTCTACGGTCACTTTGTGCGGATTGTTTTGTGGAATTACCGAGTTGTAGTTCGGGTAACGTCCTTCAATCAGGCGGCAAACCATCCGGTAGCTTTCAAGCATGAATACAGCGTTGCGTTCGTCAAATTCGATGGTCACTGCGCCTTGTTCTTTCGGCAAAAGATTCTTTAGCAATGTAGCCGGTTTCTTTGGAAGGATGAAGGCTGCACGCTCGTTGCCTTTGGCTGCCAACGTTTTACAACGCACCAGTTTATGACCGTCCGAAGCAACCATTGTAATATCTTCTGTTGTAATATCGAAATAAATACCGTTCATCACCGGACGAAGTTCATCATCGGCAGTAGCAAACACCGAACGGTTGATACCTCCCAGAAGTACGCTTGCTTCCATTTCCACGCGGACAGCATTATCCCCCAGTGTAGCCGATTGCGGGAATTCATCCGCATTCTGCCCCATCAGGCTGTATTTTCCGTTCTGGTACTGCACCGTTATTTCATAATTATCCGGATTGATATCGAATGTGAGTGGTTGTTCCGGAATTTCTTTCAGTGCGTCAAGCAATGTTTTCGCTACTACGGCAAAACGCCCGTTCGTATCGCTTTCATTCACTTCTACGGTAGTCACCATCGTTGTTTCACTGTCGGATACAGTCACAGACAAAGTTCCGTCTTCCAGTTCGAAGAGGAAACAATCGAGAATTGGCAGCGCATTTTTTGAATTAATAACACGGCTGATGGCCTGTAAATGGCTGGAAAGAGCAGTACTTGAAACGATAAATTTCATATATTTTCGTGTATTTAAGTTTTAAATGTTCTATCGCACAAAGTTACGAAAAAAGATTTGGGCTGCCCAATAAAAACAAAAGAAAAAAACAGGTATTGTGCGAGGGATATTACTAAAAAATTGTAACTTCGCCGCAGAATTTAAAATTATCGCAATGGAATTTACAGGAAAAATCATCGCTATCCTCCCCCCGAGAGGCGGAGTTTCAAAAACTAGCGGCAACGAGTGGAAATCACAAGAGTACGTTATCGAAAACCACGACCAATATCCACGTAAAATGTGCTTCGACGTATTTGGCGCAGACAAAATCGAGCAGTTCAACATTCAAATGGGCGAAGAATTGACTGTATCATTCGACGTTGACGCCCGTCAGTGGAATGATCGCTGGTTCAATAGTATCCGCGCATGGAAAGTAGAGCGTGTTAGCACAGGTGCTCCAATGGCTTCCGGTTCTCCCGTTCCTCCTCCAGCTCCGTCGGCTATGCCGGAATTTACTCCGGGCGATGCCAAAGACGATCTGCCATTCTAAACCGAAAGTCATTCGTTCGATGAATAAGCATAAAAAACTCCCGATAGGATTAAACTCCATCGGGAGTTTTTTTATCTCCTTTTCTCCCGAAAAAAACAAATCTTTTTCTTCTTCTTTTTCATCTTCAGAAGAAGAAGTTTTTTTATTTATTTCTTTGTTTATAATGGGGGATGAATTTTTCTGTATATTTTACGTATTTTCTGTGAATTTTTCTGTATATTTTACAGATTCAAATGTTAAAATCACTCATAATAAGCTGACCATAGGACTATTATAAGCACACATATAAAAACGGCAAAAATGCAAAAAGAAAAAAACAAAAAGGCGTTTCTCCAAAAGCAGAACGCACACAAAAAAGTATGGGTCAATGGAGCAAAAAAAACGATAAACAGCATCTTGAAAATGTATGGAGGAAGCAGGCAAAGTTTATGGATAATCCAGCCAAAAGCTATGGAGGTTTTCAGAAAAATGATCGCAGACAAACGATGATTTTTTATTCTGATTTATATTTCAAAACAATATTAGGATATACCACTCCATCTGCACAGGCAAACTGAACAAAGAGGGTGAAATGACGGAAGAAGTCGGCGTTGCGCAGAAAGAAATCCGGTACAAAACGAACGTGATTTTCTGATTGTTGGAATATGTGGTCGAAATCCGCCATCAGCATAAAATGGTAGGAATCGGACAAATGATCCATGCCTGTCTGATAGACCATCGCTCCATTGAGCACCTCACCTTTATCCAGTTGGCGAATATAATGCGCGAGAGCATCCGCATCAGGAGCGAGCAACAAGCGCCCGCCATAGAAGGCTGCATATACATCCAAAGTTGGTTCCGCAAAACTGGTTAGTTGTTCAAACAATGTTGTTTGAGGTAACCGATAGATAGGATATGCTTTATTTACAGTATAACAAAAAGTTATACGCGGATTTCTTCTTCCTTCGTCCGCCGAAGCGGCATTAACAAGAGCACGAAGCATTCGCTCGGCTTCCGTTACATCTGCCACCGACAGGCTCAAGACTGCCGCTGCACCCTGCAAAGTATCTTCACGCTGAAAGAGACAGGCAACCAAATCCTGCCCGGCATTTTCCATCAGATAGCGTGAAAACTCTTTATCCCTATTTTGCACTTCACTCGTGCGGGCAGGCACGCTCTGTCCCTGGGCATTTCCATAAGAAAGTAGAGACACCCAGTCCGTAATCCCTTGCCTGCTGAAATAGAAAGCAGTAGATGGCAACACTTCTCCCGGAAATCCCTTGACGGATTGCTGCTGGCGAAGCTGGTTTATAAACGCAAAGCAAGTGTCTGCATCGTGAGTGATGCCGGAGAAATAGATGAAATCATCTTTCATTTTCATGTCAAATTCCGTCCATCCCATCATCCCTTGCATACGGGTATAGATGGTAGCGGCCGCCGCACTTTTTTTCGGAGCACGTATTCCTGTAAAGGTAGAATCATCAGCCAATGATTTTCCACTTTTATACGCATCAATAACGTTTTCAATCAGTTTTTTCTGAAAGCTCAATGCCATAAAATCGGATGTCAGATAGCAGGCAAGAAAATCACCGTCCGCCATTGGATAAATAATTATCTCTTCTCCTTTGTAAATAAATGTTTTCGGCGGATAAAGTGAGGATATATATTTGCGTACAAATCTGTTTACCAACTCCTTATCCCCATTTCCCAATCTACAATAGAGCACTTGATTACGTTCGTTATCCGGCTCGTGGAAACTAATCAACATTTGATTCATTTGCCGGCTTAAACCGTGGGGAGTATCTTCTGAAAGGGCGTAAAGACTCTGTTTCAGATAAGAAAAGAGTTTGGATACATAAAGATATTGCTGATTTTTACTGCAAGTCAGCTCATCGACTTCTGCTACAAATTCGAGCACGTCATCAGTAACGAATACTGCTGAAGTTGTGGATGGCACCAGTTCATAAAGATTAAAGTCTTTCTGCCCTTCAGCTGCTGACAGTCTAAAAAAAGAGTACAATGCGAAACCTGAGCACAAAAGTACAACAGAAGATGTGATCGCTATTTTCACTATCGTACGAAGTTTCATAATATTCGCTGTTTATCGGCTAGGTGCAAAAATAATAATTTCTACAAAGAAAACAAAACTTTTGCTAAAAATTTCACCGATAATCAAACATAGATATCCAATCCGTCGAACGCCAGGTGAATATTTTCCGGAAGGTTCTTTTCAACCTCCGCATGCAAGCCCATATCATGACTCATGTGTATAAAGTATGTCTTCTTTGCCTGAATACGTCGGGCCACCGCCAATGCTTCTTCCAAATTTTGGTGAGTAGGATGCGAGGCGATCCGAAGCGCATTCATTACCAAAACATCTATTCCTGCCAATTGTTCATAGGATTCTTCGGGCATGGTCAACATATCAGTGATATACCCCAACTGCCCGATACGATACCCCAGAATCGGCAGTCGGCCATGCATCACACGCAGAGGAAGCACTTCCGTGTGATTTATAGAAAAGGATTGCCCCACCGAAATTTCCTGTAAAGGAATATCGGGAACACCCGGATAACGATGGTCGACAAAGCAATAGGGCATACGCAAACGCAATCCCTGCGCTACATAATCTTCCGCATAAATAGGCACGGAACCGAACCGGCAAAACGGACGTAAATCATCCAGTCCGCCTACATGGTCATAATGTTCGTGCGTAATGAGCACACCATCTATCCTCTCAAAAGGGAGATGTAATACCTGTGTCCGGAAATCGGGACCACAATCTATCAGAATCCGCGCGTCATCTGTCTCCACAATAGCAGAGGCACGCAATCGATTATCTTTCAGATCGGAAGAAGTACAAACCGGACATGTACAGCCGATTTGAGGTACTCCCGTCGATGTTCCACTTCCTATAATTCTTACTTTCACTTGTTTATTCTCAATTTATAAAGTTGACTTCCGGATGGATATCAATACCGAACTTCTCACGAACAGAAGCCCGAACTGCATCTGAAAGTGCAATAATATCACTACCTTTTGCTCCGCCACGATTCACCAGCACCAGTGCTTGTTTATCATGCACGGCAGCCGGTCCCAAGGCTTTTCCTTTCCAACCGCATTGGTCAATCATCCATCCTGCCGGAATTTTTACGCGGCCGTCGGCCAGCTCATAGTAGGGTATGCGGGGATATTCCTGTTGCAAGGCTTCCAGTTCTTCTTTCGGCACAATGGGGTTCATAAAGAAACTACCGGCATTACCCATCACTTTCGGATCGGGCAGCTTGCTCTCGCGAATAGCAATAATCACTTTCCGAACAACAGAAAGTGTCAACGACGGATATTTTTCAAGCTCCTGACGAATGGTGCCATAGTCTAATGTATAATGCTCTTCTTTACTCAATCGGAAACGAACATAAGTGACAAAGGTCGCTTTGTTTTCCGGACGTTTAAAGATACTGTTGCGATAGGTATATCCACATTCCTCTACTAAATAAACGCGTTCTTCAGCTTGAATGTTCACTGTTTCCACAGCCGTTATCAGATCTTTCACCTCAACGCCATAGGCTCCGATATTCTGCACTGCACTTGCCCCCACCTCACCGGGAATCAGCGACAGGTTCTCTGCTCCATACCATCCATGCTCTACACAATAGGCTACAAAGTCATCCCATACTACCCCTGCTCCCACTCGCACTGATACAAAGCGGTCATCTTCTTCCGTCACTTCGATTCCTTCAATGCGGGAATGCAATATCAACCCGTCGTAATCTTTGGTAAACAACAGGTTACTGCCACCACCAATATGCAAAAAAGGTGTCGTAACGGCACCTTGCACAATCAGCTTCTTCAGTTCTTCAACCGAAGTGTACTCTAAAAAACGAGCGGCACTGACATCAATACCGAATGTATTGTAGGGTAAAAGAGAATACATATATTTTTAATTATAAGTTATATCATTATTCGTTATAAGCCGGCAAATACTGTTATATCATTAACAGCAAGGCTATTTCTTGTAGCGTATTACTACCTGCATCAAATGCTTGTATCTTCAAACTTATACAATTCCCATTCCCCGGCTTTGCGACGGAAATAGAGGATATTGGAAAAACCATTACCGATACCTTTCAACGCCAGAATTTTCGTTGGGGAATCATCGTCATTCCGCTGCCCGTAATTGATATTAGAAAGACGATCGGCAGGAAGTCCCGGTTTAAAAGCGAACCACTGATTAAGATCGAGGGTGGTCTCCAGAATAGAGAAATCATCGTCCGGATCGGTGGTTACAAAAGCCAGAGGCTCACACACACGCTTACTCTGAAAAAGACTATCTGCGGCAAAGTGTCCGAAAAACTCCACGAAATTTTCATTATCATTTTGCTTAATGGGACGCAGATTAATTGCCTCTAGCATCCATGCACCTTTGATACGCTCAAAATAGTATTTCTTTACCATTCGTGTTTTCACAAACACCCATTCTACCTGTACGGAAGTGAGGGAGGTATCTCCTACTAAATCCATATCTTCTTCTCTATCAAACAGAAGCGTATAATAATGCTGTTTGGTAAACAAGTCATCATGCTTCCAGTTATGCTCCTCGATATTCGTTTTTTTATCTCCATTGTAGTAAGGCAACGGAAATTTCACACGCTGACGCTGCAACACGTCATCGGAAGCAAAATTGTAGATAAAATCATCGAAAGATTCATCTGCCTGTATAGGTTGCGGATCTTCCGGCGATTCATCACAGTGAATAGAATCGGCTACCCGCCGGATAGAATCCACTTCTTTTGTGATAGATGCGAAGGGGTCAATGTTTGTTTTCTTGTTTCCACAAGCACCCAGTATACCGAGCAACATGACCCCTACAATTAGTTTTTTCATTATTTTAGTTTCTCTCTTAACTTTTCAAGCATATCTACCGTCATGCTTTCCAAATCGTAGGCCGGCTTCCAGCCCCACTCTTCACGAGCGCAGGTGTCATCCAGACTATCGGGCCAGCTATCGGCAATGCGCTGTTTCAAAGGATCTATATCATAGATCATCTCAAACTGCGGCACATGCTTCCTGATAGCCTGATAAATCGTCTCCGGGTCGAAACTCATCGAGGCGATATTGAAAGCATTTCGGTGTATCAATTTTGTCGGATCAGCTTCCATCAGCGTAATTGCTGCGTTCAGCGCATCCGGCATGTACATCATATCCATCAAAGTGCCTTGCTTAATGGGGCACACAAATTTTTCTCCTTTCACTGCCGAGTAATAAATATCGACAGCATAATCGGTCGTACCTCCTCCCGGAGGGGTCACATTCGAAATAATGCCCGGAAAACGGACAGCACGGGTATCAACACCATATTTATTAAAATAATAATCACTTAGCAACTCGGTCGTTACCTTGGTGACTCCATACATGGTGCGCGGACGCTGAATTGTATCCTGCGGTGTTTTCGTATGAGGCGTACTAGCGCCAAACGAACCGATAGAACTCGGAGTAAACACTGCACATCCTTGTTCGCGTGCCACTTCCAATACATTCCATAATCCATCGATACCTATTTTCCAGGCCAGCTTGGGCTTCGACTCGGCAACTACGGACAGCAGAGCAGCCAAATTATAGATTGTATCGATGTGATACTCTTTTACCACAGATGCGATCGCCTCTCCATCCGTTACATCAGCAATTGCCGACGGTCCGGACTCCTTTAATTCCCCTTTAGGTTCTGCACCCGGAATATAACCTGCTACTACATTTGCATTTCCGTAACGTTTACGTAGCTCCATCGTTAGCTCCGACCCTATCTGTCCGGTAGCTCCAATAATCAAAATGTGTTCCATTTTTTCTTCTGACTTAGAATATCAAGCTTAAATAGTGCGCAAAGTAAGCACTTTTTTTTCAGATTTTAATCAAAAAGACATTGTTATTCCAAGAAAAATTGTGTCCTTTGCAATATAACTTAATCACCCAAACACTATGTACGGTAAAATGCAAGAATATCTCCGCCAAACATTGGCTGAAATCAAGGAAGCCGGACTTTATAAAGAAGAACGACTGATTGAAAGTGCGCAGCAAGCTGCCATCACTGTAAAAGGTAAGGAAGTGCTGAACTTCTGTGCAAATAATTACTTAGGATTATCCAATCACCCGCGATTGATTAAGGCTTCGCAGGAAATGATGAATAACCGTGGTTACGGAATGTCGTCCGTCCGCTTCATTTGTGGAACGCAAGATATACACAAAGAACTGGAAGCTGCCATCTCGGAGTATTTCCAAACGGAAGACACGATCTTGTACGCCGCTTGCTTCGATGCTAACGGCGGTGTATTCGAACCGCTTTTCTCTGAAGAGGATGCCATCATCTCGGATTCTCTGAATCATGCTTCTATCATTGACGGAGTACGTCTTTGCAAGGCAAAGCGCTACCGTTATGCCAACGCTGACATGAAGGACTTGGAAAGATGTCTGCAAGAAGCGCAGGCACAACGTTTCCGTATTGTTGTGACGGACGGTGTGTTCTCTATGGACGGCAATGTAGCTCCAATGGATCAGATTTGCGATCTTGCCGAGAAATACGATGCACTGGTAATGGTGGACGAGTCACACTCTGCCGGTGTGGTAGGTGCCACAGGGCATGGAGTAAGCGAGTTGTATAAGACTCATGGACGGGTAGATATTTATACCGGAACATTAGGTAAGGCTTTTGGCGGTGCACTGGGAGGTTTCACCACCGGTCGTAAAGAGATTATCGATTTGCTTCGTCAACGCAGCCGCCCGTATCTGTTCTCGAATTCTTTGGCTCCGGGCATCATTGGTGCCAGCCTTGAAGTTTTCAAGATGCTGAAAGAGAGCAATGCATTACATGATAAACTTGTTGAGAATGTAAACTACTTCCGCGATAAGATGACGGCTGCCGGATTTGATATCAAACCGACACAAAGCGCTATCTGTGCCGTTATGTTGTATGACGCGAAGTTATCCCAGATTTACGCTGCACGTATGCAGGAGGAAGGTATCTATGTGACAGGTTTCTATTATCCGGTAGTGCCGAAAGATCAGGCACGCATCCGTGTGCAAATCTCTGCAGGGCACGAGAAAGCACATCTTGACAAGTGCATCGCTGCCTTTATCAAGGTAGGCAAAGAGCTTAATGTGCTGAAAGCGGAATAACTCCGGGGCAAGGTTTACTCGCAGCATCCATTTTTAGGCACGGATTACACAGATTACGCTGTTGCTTTATGCAAGCATATTTCTAAAACCGTGAAATCCGTGTAACCCGTGCCAAAAAATTCTCTTTTATAAAATGAATTTTGAACCGCTACTTGACTATAAAAAAAAGATTATGGAAGAATTGACTCTCACTACTCCTGCCCTACTTTTCTCGGCAGTTTCATTGATATTGCTGGCTTATACTAACCGTTTCTTATCGTATGCCCAACTTGTGCGCCAACTGCGTGACCGCTACATGGAAAACCCTTCGGATATCACTGAAGCACAAATCGAGAATCTACGGAAACGGTTAAACCTGACCCGTAGAATGCAAGGACTAGGTATTGCAAGCCTTTTTTTCTGTGTAGTCAGCATGTTCCTTATTTATATCGGGCTTCAATTATTCTCTGCTTATGTATTCGGATTGGCATTGATTCTGCTGATAGCTTCTTTAGGCGTATCTTTCCGCGAAATACAGATTTCCACCCGTTCACTGGAGATTTACCTGGGAACGATGGAGAAAGGAAAAAACAAGAAATAAGATTGTTCGTATTCCCGTTAAAGTCTATCATTATCAAGATACCACCCGGCAAGGAAGAATAACCGTAAAGCGGCTTCCCTTGCCTACTTCAGATTTGAGTTCGATCTTTCCACCCAGCTTCTCTATAATCACCTGACAAATAGAAAGTCCCAATCCTGCTCCCTGCGAGAATTCGTTTTGTTTGTAGAAACGGCTGAAAATCATCCGTTGTTCTTCTCGTGGAATCCCTCTTCCGCTATCTTCGACATAAATCTGCACATTGCCTTCATCCGGCAGATAACTATATCCTAATTTGATATATCCGGTTTCCGTAAACTTGCAGGCGTTATTCAGAAAGTTTGTCAGAACTTGTATCAAGCGCTCCCTGTCCACATTGATTTCCAAAGGTGTATCATCCATTTCTTTCAGGAATTCCAAATGTGAAGCAATCAGAACCTGATGTGTCATATAGATATCGTCAATCAACTCTCTCACCTTGCATCTCTTGAATGAGAAAGACATATATCCTGATTCGATACGGGAAAGTTCCAAGATATCATTAATCAGTTTGAGTAATAACTCGCTGTTCTTGTTAATAGTACTGATATACTCTTCGCGTTCTACGGAACTCAATCCATCTTCCAATGCCAGTATATTGGCAAAGCCAACGATTGAATTAAGCGGAGTACGTATCTCATGGCTCATATTTGCGAGAAATGATTGTTTCAATTCCGCCTTTTCAGCCAATAAGCGTGCTGCTTCCAATTCTTCTTCACAATCTTTTATATCCTGTATATTAAGCAACAAACCTGCGGTTTTATATTCGCCTCCGGGTAGCTGTTTGGTGGTATAACGGAACTCCCACCACTGATAGCCTTTGCCGTCGAAGTTACAAAGCTCCTGCACAATCTTTTTATGAGCACTTTTCAGATTTCGCCAGTTGAACTTCACTCCTTCCCAATGGTCGGGATGGATAAAGCTCATGAATTCCTTAAACGAAAGTTGTCTGGGATTTAACCCTTGCGACGCCCAGAATGCATCTTCAAAAACAAAACAACCGTTATCCAATCTCCAGGCATACGTCATTCCACCCTCAATGGCTAATGACAATGTTTCTTTTTCATCAGCCAATGCTATAAGAGCCTGCTTTTTCCTCATCTGTTCCCGAAGGTATAGCCACCAAAGAGAAGCGAAAAGAATAATTAGTATAAGAATGAACGATGCGACTGAAATTCCCCACAACAAAGGGTATTTATCACTAAACGGAATATTGATAATACGATATTTAGCAGGAATACTTTCCTTACTCAAACCTATTTGCGTCATTGTATTCCAATCAACAACATACTCTTTCCGGCTTTCAACAATAGGCATGTCCGCCGGACTCACACCGTGTAATATACGAACGGCTGCTTTCACCTCTTCTTCCACCTGAATAGGCAACGAGGTGATGTATCCACCCAACAACTTCTCACCAAACCCGAAGGCTTCATTGATAGCTGTCAAGCTGGGACTGCCACAAATGCTTCCAATATTAATGGTAGTATAATCCCGTTTCAGCTGAATATAGCATTGATCGCGGTAGCTTCTGTTCAACACCCACATAAAGGTAGCATCCGAATGATTTCTGGCATTACGCAAAGGAATAGCCATGAAGCGAGTATAACCTTCCTCCTGCGTCAAACGTATCTGTTCTTCAAGAGAAAGTTCGGGATTATCGATGAATCCGGTCACTTTATGACCTTTAAACTGTTCCTTTGCATCTCTTCTGATTTGTTTATCGATATAAGTAGTATCGAGCATGGTAAACAACCGGACGTGTTCACCGAAAAGTTCTTTTGCCACACTGACATTTTCATTAAAGGCAATCTTATCATGGAAACCCGTCACATTAGGATGGCGTTTCAGCAATCCCCAATTCGGGTAATTGACACCACCAAAAACCACAGGTACTTCTTTGCCCAACTGAACCCCACATTTCATCAATGAATAGGTAGCCTGATCTTCATTCACCAGAATCACTTCCGGCCGCCAGTCTTTCGAAACGGAATCAACCAGAAAACGCATTCGTTCCAACTCCGGTTCTTCCCAGTAGGACTCGCAATCTAAATAAACGGTACGGATATCAGCATCTATTTTCTCTTTCTCAAATTGCTCCGCTATCATCCGGTTAAATTCCGGATAAGCCGCGTAAGTCTCCTCATAAGAGTGGATAACTAAAATACGCCGTTCCTCTTTTTGAGAACAACTGCTCACCCCCAAAAAGAGCAATAAAAATATAGGGAGCAATCTAAAAATTCCTCTGTTCACACCATTCATTTATAATAATCGGGATTAATTTCTCTCTGACTCTTAATACAAAGGTAGTTTATTTCCAGATACGAGCCAAATAAGTGAAAAAAAAGAAGCTACTTGAAGAAATTTCGAGTAGCTTCTTTCTATATAAAGAACTATTTTTTCAGAGTAGCATCATTAACGCTGTCCCAATTGTGAATCTACAAAGAAAATTCCGGTATCACCGGCTTTCTTGATTTTATCAACAATGCCTTGCGCTGTAGCTTCTTCTTCTACCTGTTCACGAACAAATCCCCACAAGAAATCCTGTGTTGCTTTATCCTTTTCAGCAGCTGCTACGTCTACCAGCTTGTCCACCAATTGAGAAACATGACATTCATGTTTGTAAACGTGTTCGAATACTTCGAGAGGTGTACCCCATCCGTTAGGAACAACATCTATTTTATCCACTTTAGCAGTTCCTCCACGTTTGATGATATAATCTGCCATTGCATAAGCATGTCCCATTTCTTCTTGGGATTGTTTTTTCATCCAATGAGCAAAACCACTGAAACCTTCTTTCTCAAAATAGAAAGACATTGCTAAATACAGGTTAGCAGACCACATTTCAGCAGTAATCTGTTCGTTAATTGCATTCTGTAATTTTTCTGAAATCATAATCGTATTTTTTTATTAAGTTGTTAATGTAGTTTCTTTTTGAACTCATTACAAAAATAACACGCTTTCAGTTAAAATTGTTCCATGCACCCTATATTTTTAAACTACATTCACATTTTGATTATAGCAGTTCATTTTTTACTTACACCAATTCGTCGGAAGTATATCCTTTCGGCAGTTCACGACAGTTATATCCGGAAGCCATTATTTCACCGTACGCACCGGCAGAACGAAGGGCGATCAAGTCACCACGCTTCACTTTGTTCAAGTCAATCGCTTTTCCGAAAACGTCTGACGATTCACAGATCGGTCCTACTACATCGTAGGCTTCCAACGGTTCTTCGGAAGTTATATTTTCCATTTTATGGAATGCCTGATACAAAGCCGGACGGATCAGGTCGGTCATACCTGCATCAAGGATGGCAAATTTCTTCCGTGTTCCTTGTTTTACATAGAGGACTTTGGATATCAAAGAACCACACTGACCTACCACTGCACGTCCCAGTTCAAAATGCAATGTCTGATAAGGACGCAATTTCAATTGTCCGGCATAGGTAGCAAAGTAATCCTTGAAATTCGGGATAGCCTGACGGTTGGGGTGTCCGTAATCAATACCCAAACCACCACCTACGTTGATATGTTCTACCAGGATTCTTCGTGCTTCCAGTTTGTCCTGCAACTCATTGACACGATTGCAGAGGGCTACAAAATCACCCATATCCAGAATCTGCGAGCCAATGTGGAAGTGAAGACCGATAAACTTTACGTTTTTCATCTCTTGTGCTACGTCTATCACCTTGTCCATGTCCTGCATACTGATACCGAATTTGTTTTCTGCCAAACCGGTAGTTATATTGGCATGTGTATGTGCGCCGACATCGGGATTGATACGGAAAGCAACATTAGCAATCTTATTTTGAGCAGCAGCCAATTCATTGATTACTTCCAGTTCGGGGATAGACTCGACATTGAAACAGAAGATGCCATACTCCAGTCCGAGATTGATTTCCCAATCTGCTTTGCCGACTCCTGCGAAAACAACTTTATCGGCAGGGAATCCGGCACGGATAGCGGCACGGATTTCTCCGCCGCTCACACAATCGGCTCCCATTCCGCTCTCACGGATAATGGTAAGTACTTTCGGGTTGGCATTGGCTTTAACAGCGTAATGCACTGAATAATTAGGATATTTGGCAACCTCCTGGTTAATAGCCGACAATGTATCACGCAGCACTTTGGTATCGTAATAATAGAAAGGTGTCTGCAAAGTGCGGAATTTATCGATTGGAAATATTCCCTTCATAATTCGAAAAACTTGTTTAGTTGGTTAAAAAAGAGCGCTTTTATCAGTTCGGTAAAAGCGCTCGTGTTATTTGTGGATTTATTTGTCGTTGAAAAGCATATCACTCAACGACTGTAAAGCTACTTTCTTATCGCACTCCCGAATGAGGAAGGAAATATTGTAGTTACTTCCTCCGAACGAGATCATTCGCACCGGTATATTCCGCATCGCATCAAGAGCTTTCGCTTCAAAACCGACATTTTCCCATTCAAGGTCACCTACAACGCAGATGATACACATCTCTTTATCAACGGTTACTGTTCCGTATTTCTTCAAGTCATCCAGAATCTCGTTAAGATGCTTCGTGTTATCGATTGTTACAGATACACCTACCTCTGAAGTACAGATCATGTCGATAGACGTCTGATAGCTTTCGAAGATTTCGAATACCTTACGCAGGAAACCGTGAGCCAATAACATACGGCTGGATTTGATCTTGATCGCAGTAATGTTTTCTTTTGCGGCTACTGCCTTGATTTTACCTTTTTCCGTGTCGTTGGAAATCAGTGTGCCCGGAGCTTCCGGATCCATTGTGTTCAACAGACGAACAGGGATATTGGCATATTTAGCAGGCTGGATGCAGGTAGGGTGCAGGATTTTTGCACCGAAGTAAGCCAACTCGGCTGCTTCTTCGAAGTGAAGCTGACGAACCGGAGCGGTCTTGTCAACAATACGCGGGTCGTTATTGTGCATACCGTCGATATCTGTCCAAATCTGGATTTCAGAAGCGTTTACTGCGGCTCCAATCAAAGAAGCAGTGTAGTCACTACCACCACGTTGCAGATTGTCTATCTCACCGTAAGCATTGCGGCAGATGAAACCTTGCGTAATGTAGATTTCTGTATCCGGATAGAGATCGAGCTGTGCGCGCAATTTATCCTTAATATATACAGGATCCGGCTCTGCGTTCTTGTCAGTACGCATGAATTCCAAAGCTGGAAGCAACACGGACTTCACGCCACATTCCTGCAGGTAGAAGTTTACCATCGCCGTAGAAATAAGCTCTCCCTGTGCCAAAACCACTTTCTCTTCGAACAAAGTGAAAAGGTCTTTAGTATAGGAGCGGATGTAGTCGAAGTGGGATTTGACAACTTCAAGACCTTTCTGTTTATATTCCTGGGTTGCAAAAAGTTCATCAATGTGCTGTTTATATTTTGCTTCCAGCTTATTGATAATCTCGTTGGCACCCTCCGGATTCTTCTTATACAGATAGTCCGAAATTTCCACCAATGTGTTTGTTGTTCCTGACATAGCAGAGAGAACAACAATCTTTTGTTCACCATCGGTAATCAATTTGGCTACTTCCTTCATGCGCTGAGCAGAACCTACGGAAGTTCCTCCAAACTTTAAAACTTTCATTTTCGTTACTGTTTTAGTTATCTATATTTAAATCTATTTCTATTGTTCTCTGTCTGGGTATGTATTCGGCTGTCACATCTACAATTTGATGGTCGGCGCAACGATATACCCTGCCCGGATACTCTTTCAGCAATTGCAAATTGTGCGTTGTCATCACTACGGATGAACCGGATTCACAGATATTGTGCAACAATTCTACAATGGCCTTACCGGTCTCTACGTCCAGATTTCCGGTCGGTTCATCCGCTAGAATAATAGCAGGAGAATTGAGTACGGCACGTGCAATCACAATGCGCTGTTGCTCGCCACCGGAAAGCTCGTTCGGGAGCTTATAACCTTTGTTGGACATTCCCACCAGCTGAAGCACTTCTTCAATGCGATCTTGGATTTCCTGTTTGTTTTTCCAGCCTGTAGCACGAAGCACAAATTCCAGATTATTGTATACAGTACGGTCTGTGAGCAACTGAAAATCCTGAAAGACAATGCCTAATTTCCGACGCAGTTGCGGGATATGCTTACGTTTGATAGAACGCATGTTATAACCCAACACTTCCGCTTCACCGTCAATTACGTCCAGTTCGCCATACAGAGTCTTGAGCAAACTCGTTTTTCCCGAGCCTACTTTTCCGATCAAATAGACGAACTCTCCTTTGTGCAGTTCCAGATTTACATCGCTTAATACACAGAGTTCCTGTTGATGGATTTCTACGTTCTTATATTGAATCAACGCCTCGTCATCCATGCTGACTCCCGTTTTAATTTTTAATTATTAAATTTTAATTGTTTAATGCTTCTTCCATGTACTGCTGTGTCTTTCCTGCAATTCACGTGCAAGGTCTTCGAGACGATAGCCTTTTGAAGTAAGCAATACAATCATGTGATAAATAAGGTCGGCTCCTTCGTAGATCAAACGTTCGTCAGTACCGTTTGTTGCTTCGATTACTGTTTCTACAGCTTCTTCACCTACTTTTTGAGCTATTTTATTGATTCCCGACTCAAACAGACTGGTAGTATAAGAGCCTTCGGGCATTTCTTCATGACGTTTGTCAATGAAATCTTGCAATGCTTTCAGGAACATAACCGGTTCTTCGTTTTTCTCACCCCAACAAGTATCTGTACCAGTATGGCACACGGGACCTACCGGGTTTACCTGAATCAGTAGTGTATCATTGTCGCAATCGGCCTTTATAGATACCACATGAAGGAAGTTACCGCTTTCTTCACCTTTTGTCCACAAACGATTCTTGGTACGGCTAAAGAATGTAACTTTTCCGGTTTCTACCGTTTTATCATAAGCTTCTTTATTCATGAAGCCCAGCATCAAGACTTTACGTGTCTCGTTGTCCTGTATGATAGCCGGAACGAGTCCGTTCATTTTATCGAAATCCAATTCCATTTTTATATAAGTTCTAATTACTATTCCAAATTACAATTATGATCTATTCGCCTATGGAGTTTTTTTGCAAATATCTTATTCTATTTATCTAAATAGATTATTCATCCGCATGGAAACCCGGCCGGGGTGCCTCACCCCCTGATGGTAATTCCTTCGCCGCAGCCTAAAGGCTAATTTTTGCTACGCAGCAATTACCTAGTGGTAATTCCTTCGCCACAAAGATACGATTTTAATTCGGGAATTTTAATTTCTCCGAAGTGAAAAACGCTGGCAGCCAATGCAGCATCTGCCTTTCCTTGTGAAAAGACATCGCGGAAATGCTCTTTACAGCCCGCACCTCCCGAAGCAATGATAGGAATGGAAAGCTGATCCGCCAAAGCGGCAAGTGCATCATTTGCATAACCGGCCTTTACACCATCGTGATTCATGCTTGTGAAGAGAATCTCTCCTGCTCCGCGTTCCTGGGCCTCTTTTGTCCACTCGAACAGGTCTTTATCTGTTTCGATACGTCCTCCATTCAAGTAACATTTCCAACCATTTTCGGCTTGTTTGGCATCTACTGCCAACACACAAACCTGCGAACCGAAATTCTTTGCAATCTCGTCAATCAATTGAGGATTACGGATAGCGGAAGAATTGATAGAGATCTTATCCGCCCCTGCATTCAACAGGCGGTCCACATCACTTAATTCGTTGATTCCGCCACCTACCGTAAATGGGATATTGATATTAGCAGCAATCCGTTTTACCAATTCCGTAAAAGTCTTACGTCCTTCATGACTTGCAGTAATATCCAGGAAAACAAGTTCATCTGCTCCTTGTTCACTGTAAGCGCGGCCTAACTCTACCGGATCACCGGCTTGGCGCAAATTGACAAAATTCGTTCCTTTCACGGTTTGTCCGTCTTTTATATCCAGACAAGGTACTATTCTTTTTGCTAACACAATCCTACTTTTATTTATTGTTCAACAATTTATAATCTATATCCCTGAAGTTTGATTCTTTGTTTCCTCTTATAATAAGGTAGCCATTTATAATATAAACAGCCATTTCATTCTGGTACGCTAATTATAAAAAGATTCTCAAATCTTTTAAGGTGATATGTCCTTCGTATAATGCCTTACCGAAAATAACTCCGGGAACACCAGCTTCATCCAAAGCAACAATATCATCCACCTTACTCACCCCGCCACTAGCCATCAGATAGAGGTCAGGGAATTTTGCCAGCATCTCCTTATATAAATCAATAGAAGGCCCACTCAACATTCCGTCACAGCTAATATCCGTACAGATTACTTTGCGTATACCTTTATCCATATAATTTTCAAGAAATGGAAAAAGCTCACAGGCACTTTCGTCTTTCCAACCGTTGACGGCTATCTTATGATCTTTTACATCTGCCCCCAAAATGATTTTTTCACTGCCATATATTTCCAGCCAATGACAGAACAATTCCGGGTCTTTCACCGCAATGCTTCCACCTGTAACCATCTGTGCTCCACTCTCAAAAGCAATTTTCAAATCTTCATCACTCTTTACTCCACCACCAAAATCGATAACGAGAGAAGTGTGCGCAGCAATCCGTTCCAACACCCGATAATTGACTACATGATGAGAAGCAGCACCGTCCAGATCTACTACATGAAGCCTGCGAACACCGTTCGCTTCAAACTCCTTGGCAACTTCCACCGGATTTTCGTTATATACTTTCTTACTGTCGTAATCTCCCTGGGAAAGACGTACGCACTTTCCGTCAATAATATCAATGGCTGGAATAATTTCTATCATCTATTATTTATTTGCTAAAAGTTTATTATAAACGATGAACGAGTTTATTATAAACGATGAACGAGTTTATTATAAATTATGATGGAGTTTATTATAAACGGCAACATAGTTTATTATAGATTCAAAAAGTTTGTCAGAATCTTTTCTCCCGTCTTACCGCTTTTCTCCGGATGGAACTGGGTAGCATAAAAGTTATCTTTATGCAATGCAGCACTAAACGGGTGAATATAATCAGTTGTAGCAGCAGTAAAGTCACAGACAGGCACATAAAAGCTATGTACAAAATAGACAAACTCTTCTTCGGTGAATCCTTCAAACAATTTGCTATTCGTTTTTCCAATGGTATTCCATCCCATGTGCGGCACTTTATCCTCATGTTTCTGCGGAACAAAACGCTTCACGTCCACATCAAAGATATTCAAACAATCGACCTCCCCTTCTTCAGAATGCCGGCACATCAACTGCATACCGAGACAAATTCCAAATACAGGCTGACGGAGATTTTTTATCAGTTCGTCCAGCCCCGTTGCTTTCAAGTGGTTCATGGTAGTTTCCGCCTCTCCCACTCCGGGGAAAATAACTTTATCTGCCGATTGGAGTTCTTCTTTATCAGCAGTAATCACCGCTTCCACACCCAACCGCTTCAAAGCATAATCCACAGAACGAATATTGCCGGCATTGTATTTTACAACTGCTACTTTCATCAGCTAAATATTACTGTTTTATTTTTATAAGCCAAAACTTTACGTTCGATGTGCTTCTGTACTGCACGTGAAAGAACGATTTTTTCCAAATCCTTTCCTTTATTTACAAGATCTTCAATGGTGTCTTTATGAGTAATACGCACCACGTCCTGCTCAATAATCGGTCCTGCATCCAGTTCAGTCGTTACATAATGACTGGTTGCACCGATAATCTTCACACCTCTCTGGAATGCCGCATGATAAGGCTTCGCCCCTACAAACGCAGGAAGGAAAGAGTGGTGGATATTGATAATCTTATTCGGATAAGCATTAATCATCTGCTCGGAAATTACCTGCATATAGCGCGCCAATACAATAAATGTAATCTTATGCTTGGCAAGCAGTTCCATCTCCTTACGCTCCTGCTCTTCTTTCGTCTCTTTTGTGATAGGAAACAGATAAAAAGGAATTCCGAACCGCTCTGCTACATGCTGCAAATCCGGATGGTTACTTATAATAAGAGGTATTTCTACATTCCATTCTCCGGCTGTATATCGTGCCAATATATCGAAAAGACAGTGTGACAGCTTGGAAACGAAAATAGCCATACGTGGTTTTACATCAGAGAAATAAAGGCGAAAATCCATTTCATATTTTTGCCCGTAGAGAGTTCTGAAATAATCTTCAATTTTCTCCTGCGGAACCAGAAAGTCTTTCAGTTCCCATTCAATACGCATGAAGAATATGTTCTCTACATGATCTACATATTGATCCAGATAGATAATATTTCCTTTGTTTACCGTAATAAAGTCTGTCACTTCCGCAAGAATTCCCGGTTTGTCGGGACAGTGCAATAACAGTTTGGCTGTTGTCATCATTCTTTTTACTAATTAACGATTCTAGGCGGATAATTTTCCACCTTTCTTATTTTAGTCCGCAAAAATAACGATTTATTGCAAAATTACGAATTATTCAAGCAGAAAGTTGATATAAAAACGGTGATTTCTTACAGATAGAAAGATATCGGGAGTTATTTTCTATGAATAGAATGACAAACTTCAGGATAGTGACGCTATTGACTTCGGACAGTGACGCTATCCTATCGTGATGGCGTCACTATAACAACCGGATAGCGTCACTATCCGAAGAGAAAAAAAACAATATTTTTTTCATTACAAAAGTACTCAAAATGAGACACTAAGCATTTTTATCGTTTTTTCTTGAAAAAAACTTTTCTCAAAACGCTTGCAGATTTATAAAAAACAACTACCTTTGCACCCGCAATCGAGAGAGATGCAGATTAATAAATTGAAATTCTGGTGCGTTAGTTCAGTTGGTTAGAATACATGCCTGTCACGCATGGGGTCACGGGTTCGAGTCCCGTACGCACCGCTTCTTTCATTAAGAAGTAAAAGAGAATAGAAATGAGTTAATCCAATTAAAATTTGGTGCGTTAGTTCAGTTGGTTAGAATACATGCCTGTCACGCATGGGGTCACGGGTTCGAGTCCCGTACGCACCGCGTATAACACTTATAATAAGGAAGTTTTATAAAAAGCACCCGGAAAAGTACCCGTTATTCACTTTTCCGGGTGTTTTTTGTCTGTTTTGCTGCCGGAACTCTCGGCTTACCTTCTATTTTTAACAATTTTATAGCGAATGTAAAAGCCCGCCGCAAGAACCGCCGCTAACCCTATCCCGCTAAGTACCCAAAGAAACGGGTTCGTTTTCGGGTACTTTTCTTCTTCGGTCTGCGCGGTTTCCTTTGTTTCCGCTTCCGCCGTCGTCTTCTGCGTTTCGGTAACTTCCGTTTCCGTAGCGGTAGTAACGTTTGTTTCTGTCTTTTTTTGCTTATCGCCGTTTATAACGATGCGTCCGGTAGTCAGCGACTTTACGTTAGGCGGTTTCTTCAATCCTTCAATAGCCGGGAACAAATCCGTATTATGCCGCAGGGGGGTATCTGATTGCCCTTCTGCCGTTTCGCTGGCTTTCCGGGTTGGCTCTCCGTTTGCCATTTCCAATGCCTTACGCATGTCTTCATTAAACGCGCTGTCGGCTTTTTGAAACTGTTCTGCAAAGCGGTTCGGCTTTTGTCCTTCCGGGTAATACTCAACTTTTGTAAACTCTATAACTATGTTTTGCTTCTCGTTGCTTCCGGTAGTAGCCGTAGTGTTGGTGGTTGTCCGGTCTTCCGTTCTCCGGCTTCCTTCCGTAGTTGCTGTTAGCTGGCTTTCCGCCGCCAGCTTTCCCTTACGGGTACTTCGGGTACTTGCGCACCCGAAAACCAACAGAAGCAAGAATAGGGAAAGCATGGCTAAAACAAATCTTCTCATACGTCTGTGAAATTTAGAACTTTGTCCTTCCCCTTCTTGTTAAGGGTAAGGCTTCCGTAGTTTATACAATTAAGCCGGGATAACCACCCTTTCTTGAAAACCATCTGCGAAGGGTCGCGCTTTATAATTCCTTCAATAAAGGAAATACGGGCGCGTTTTATGTCTGCAAACAGTTCGCGGGCGTTCCTTCCGTTCATCGCGGCTAAGGTCTTTTCGCCTACTATGCCGTCCACGCTTACCCCTAAAATTCGCTGTACCCCGGTAATGCCGTTCTTTCCCGAAGCCCAAACCCAATCCACTACCAAGTTGGCGACGGACTGGCTTTTTATCCGGTCTGCCTTCCATCTGTCCCAATAGTGCGGCTTCATCACGCGACTAACCGCGTCTTCTTCGGTTATCAAACGCAAATCTTCCACATCTATATCGCCGTCACCGTCTTTGTCGTACCCTACGGCTTTCCAAGTGGCGATAGTTACCCCTTTGTTAGTTGCTCCGCCTTTGTCTGCCGGGTGGTTGGTAAATCCACCTTCCCAACTTAAAATAAAGGGGGATAATATTTCAATCCGTGCCATTTTCTGAATGTTTATTCGTTATCAACTCTACAATTTTTTCCGCGTCCTTTGCGCTTGCCGCCTGCACAATCTGCCGTATTATGTCCGGTACTTCCGCCGCGTTTACTTTGATTTTTTGCAGCTTCTCGCGTACGGAAATAAATTCTATCAATACCGCGCTGATAGTATAGACAACGGTAGCAAATGGAGCGACGTACCACGTGAACAATCCGGCTAAAAAGTCAAACATGAGGGCGAATACCATAACCCGTATGTAGTCCCCGATTTTGTTGAACGTCCGGCGGTATTTCCTGCTTCGCAGTCCTTCCCCTGCCGCCTTCGCCGCCTTGCGCCCGTAGTACATATCTATGAAAGTAGCCATCGCCAAGAATACCCAGCAAATCAGCACAATGGCTACACGTACCGCCACGTAAACCGTCAAACCGTGCCAGTCTTCTTGCTGTATCAATTCCAACATATTAGTAACCTTCCGTTAATAAATCGTTCTTTACCATAGTTTTGATAGCAATAACCCTGCTAAGGTGTGCTTTATAGTCCGCTACTGCTTTCGCTTTGCGGTCTTCGTCCGTTTCTATACCCAACTGTGCGGCGTAATAGTCGTTAATCAAAGAAAATTCTTCGGTTTCGTCTATTTCGCTACGGATAACCGCACGTGTAAGGTTTTCGTAGTCCGGCTTCTGCCAAACCTGTACCGTATCGTAGTTGTAAACGGTCTTTTCGCCCGTTTCCGGGTCTTCTACCTTTTCTTCCACTATGTTGTAGTTATAGTGGTAAGAACCATTACCCAACGGTAAAATAATCGCGGGTCTAACGTCTGAACTTGATTTCATAAGGTGTAATTTTGTTTAACTTGTTAATTAAATATTCGCTGTCGCTGTATTTAGCCCAACCCCACCACGCGGCTAACGTCTGCTTAAATTCATCCTCACTTAACGGTTTCTTCCGTTTCCGTAATTTAGCTATCTTACGGCAAAGGTTCTGTTTGATACGCTTCCTAAGCCGTGTTTCGTTCAAATAGAATACATAGCCCAAGAAATCAATACCACGCCCGAAGCTGTCGCGGTGGTCGCGTGCCACCGGAAAGACTTGTTTGTTCTGTTTGATTTCCAGCTTTACGTTAGCCGCCAAATAGCTTTCAAACTCTGCCAGCAAAGCGTGAAGCGTCTTTTTGTCGCTATGTAATACTACAATGTCGTCGGCGTATCTGAAATAGTACCTTACCCGCTTTACTTCCTTTACCCAATGGTCGAAGTAGGTAAGTACAAGATTTGCTAAATATTGGCTAAGGTAGTTGCCAATCGGTAAGCCTTCCGCACTGTCTATAATTTCGTCCAAAAGGTTGAGTAGCCGTGTGTCCTTAATCTTCCGGCGAACAATGGATTTTAGTACGGTGTGGTCTATGGAAGGGTAAAATTTGCGTATGTCTATTTTCAAGCAATACGCGCAGCCTGCCTTATCTCTGTCGATAACGTGCCTTAACTTATTTGCCGCCGCTTGTATGCCACGCCCTTTGATGCAGCTATAAGTGTCCGCCGTGAAAATAGACACCCATATAGGCTCTAAAATGTTCATTACGGCGTGATGTACAATCCGGTCGGGAAAGTATGGCAAACGGAAAATCTCGCGTTCTTTAGGCTCGTATATCGTAAAGGTACTATATTCCGAAGTTCTGTAAGTTCCTGCTTTCAGTGCTTCGTGCAAAGACAAAAGGTTGGCTTCCTTGTTGCGGTCGTGTAACTTTACGCCGTAGGAATGTAGTTTGCCCTTGCGGGCGCGTTCGTCCGCAAGGTGCAAATTATCCAAACTTATTATTTTGTCGTAAAGGTTGCCTAACCTTTTCATAGTAATTTCTTTGCTGATTAAATGGTGTTCTTCGGTTTCCCTACCAAACCCCGTTAATGGTTAATATTTTCCGCCTTCCGGCGCGGTCTTTGTCCTTATTAGCTTTACAAAAAAATCAGTATAGCTGAGAGCCGATATTCGCATTCGTATTCGTAGCCGTGTTATTCGTATTCGCGTACGAAAGCCCGGCATTCGCGCTGTTATTCGCATTACCGCCGAACAAGACACCCGAAGGGCAAACAACCGTGAAAATCTTCCTACTCAAAATAATAGCGCGTTCCCGAAGCCCGCATAGTTACCTTTCGCGGGAAGGCGTTACGCTTCTTTATTTCCTGCAAAATGTATTTTATTTCGCTGGAATTTGTGAAGAACTTCTTTGCTTCGCTTTCGGGGTCGTCCTTCTTGAACTTTATTTTCACGAGGAAACGGTTCGCACCGAATTTCGTTTTCACGTCTTCGATAAAATCAATTAACCAAAACTGCAAATTGATTAGTTTCTGCTGGGTGGTTTCCGGGCAGTTGAAATGTTTGTTCGCTTCGTCCGGCTGGATGTTCAAGAACGAAAGGCTACCGTCATCTGTGCTATTATTGTTTGAAGTCATTTTCTTGTATTTTTAATTATTAAACATTTCGTTTCGTAACGTATTACGCGGCGGGGATAAAGCAAAGCCGAGAGCCGAAATACGCATACGCAAACGTAGCCGCGTAAATCGCATACGCGCACGAAAGCCCGGCATTCGCGCCGTCATTCGCATGACCGCCGAACAAGACACCCCTTTGCGCTACGCCACTGGCTGGTATGTTGGTATAGAAGTAGTCGGCAAAGTAGGTAGTAGAACCTGCGCCCACTTCCGTAGGCATATTTTCCCCGTATTCGCCTATCATCATGCGCTTAACATAACCTTCCTTGCGTGGAAGTTCGCCACGTTTTACGTAATTGTCATAGTTTGTATCTTGGTAGTTCGCCGGGTTATCGCAAGTATAGAAAGAACTGATGCCGCCGTCCGCGTCTGATTCAATGGCGCATTTGCATCCGTCCGTCCAACTCCAAACATGCCCGAACGGGTTTTCTATTCCTCGGTATGAAGGTACTTTTACTTTGGTAACTACGCCCGTGTCGTATTCGTCCGGCATGGTGTATTCTACCACACCCGAAGCGTTACCCAATGAATTGGTAGTACCGCATGGCACAAACGGATAGTAGCTGTTGAAGGTGTTCCACTTTGTACTGTTAAGCGTCGTAACGCCTGCGCCTAACCCGCCTTGCTTGTACCCTTCGCTCGTAGGTTGCGCGTTAAAATCAAGCTGGCAGTTAAGGTTAGCGTATTCAATCACGTAAAGCCAATAGGTCGCGTTTTGTGCCGCGTATAAATCGCAGTTCCATCCTGCGCTGTTCAATCCGGCTGCACCTCTGTTACGTGCGTATTTTCGGAAGTTGGTAAGGCTCGTTTGTGTAGCTGGACGACCTAAGAGGGTTCTATAAGTTCCGTCCCATGCCGTATTATTGTTTCCGCCCCGGAAAGCAGCCGTAGTATTTACCACGCTGGCAAGTTTGGGCGTAGCTGATAAAGTTCTGTCTATCGTGGCTTCGTATGCGCTCCGGTACATCTTCGGCACTTCGATAAAGCCCGGTAGTTGGTATTGTGATATAAGGCAGGTAAACGTAGTACCGTCAAATTCAAACTTACGGTAGTGCTTCGGTATTTCTACCATTACCATGCCGGAAGCTCCGGTAAGGTCTGCCGCTGCCCCGGTGTCCGTCTTCGTACTGTCGGTTTGATGAAGGTAGGTAACAACCTGCCCGGCATCGTTAAGCAAACAACGGCGCATAAGGGATTGAACCGGGAGCGAAACATGTAGTTCCGATCTTCCTACGCGTTCTAACGCGGTATCTGCCACGTTTATATTAATCTTTACGCCGTAATAGTAATCATAAGGAAACGCGGGCTTTGTGTTGCCCGCTGCAATAATTAAACCCATAGTTATAATTTTTAATAGCCCCAAATCAGGGCGGTTGCTGAACTCGTTTCTTTTATCTCTCTGATAATTTCGGGGTTCCATCCCGTTTCAAAGCGCGTGCTTATAAATTCGCCTTCGGGCATTCCCCAAAGGTTTACTTCCAATACTATCGCCGCTTCGCCATCGTTTTTTAAGCAAAAAGGCGTGTCCATTCGGAAGTTGCCACCGGAAAAATCCACGTTCCCGGCTACCGAAATTTGCGCGCTCACTAAATCGCCGTTTCTATTTTCCATACACTTAATTTTAAGTCGTTACAAAAATACTTTCTTATCGTATTAGTTTAATACGTCGTGAAATACTCGTGAAGTGTTTGTTTAGCCGAAGCCGTGAAATTCGGCGTTACAACACTTCTATTTAATGCCTTGCGCCGTGATGCATGGCTTATTCTCTTATGTTCAATAAATAGGCGTAATATCCGCTGCTTCCGTCCCAAACTAAAAGAAACTCGCGTATGTCGCCCGCCGCCATGTTCCACTTTCCGGTTTCGTTTCCTGCGTTGTTGTTCATACGGTACGGGTAGTAGTTGCTATCCATAGCGTTGCCGCCGGAACTGTTCTTTACGAATGTATTACGCCCGCAAACATACCCGGTCTGCGTGCTCGTTCTATCACAAATAATAGTAATCCTTACGGCAAAGGCTGTATAATTACTAATGCCTAACACCGTACAAATGGAGTCGCGGCGAGGTAGCCCTATGCCGCTATTACTGTAAATGAAGCGCGGCATTAACTTGAATAGCGTAGGCTTGGTAGCGTCGCCCGGTGTAAGGCAGGTATTTACGGAAGGCAAAAGTTTTGATATACCGTAATCCGCTACGTAGCTGTCGCAAACTATCGCGCCTTTGCTCACTATACCCAAATTAACCAGCGCGCCGGACGCTTCAATAAGTAGCCCGTAGTTAGTTCCATAGCTGTTTGGTGTCTTGTTGGTAAAACGTCCAACGCCGACCAACCCGGTAGAAGCTGGTAATACGTTCGTTCCAATGGAAGCCCAGCGGTAAGAGTCCGAGAACTTTATAAAACTGCTAAGCAATGCTAAACCGCTTCCGCTTGTGTCGCCGGATGAAGCCGCTACACCTATTCGTCCGCTTGCTATCGCAAAGCCGCCAATACTTCCGGCGTTTGCGTTGATTGTTCCCGTTATAGTTCCTTTCGTAGCTACAAAGCTACCGTCTTGCAGTACGCGGAAAGGTGCGGTAGCCCGGTTTCCCTTGCTTGCTCCAGCCCAAAACCTTACGCTTGTGTCGGCTGTGCCTTCCCCTGTTATTCCTGCTTTTATACTCGCGTCGCTACCTGCAAGCTGAACCGTTCCGGCTGTTACTATGCCACCGTCTATCGTGGTTTGGGTGTTATCGTAATAAACGGCTTCCACCCAATCGTTAGCGACGTAAGAACCGGAAGTACGTTTAGTTATGCAACGTTTTAGTATTCCGTCTGTTTTTCCACCCGTCAGCCAAAGGTCGCCTATGTCATACGGTGGTTTTGGCTGGGTTACAAATACCTGCCTTTTCCCGTCCGCTGTGTCCTGTGCCTTGCTTGCTGCCGTGTATGCGTCTATCGCCTTTTGGTCTTCTATCGTAGTCCATGAATATGTAGAACCGGAAACGGTATAGCGTTTCAACAACTTTGTTGATGAACTGTACCACATATCGCCTACGTGCGCCTTCTTTAGTGCCGTAGTCGTCCAATTAGCCGCCGGGTCGGAAGATTGGAACCAGCTTTCTATCTTGCCGTCTATCTGTGTTGTAAGGTCGTTTACGGTTGGCGTGAAGTTGTTGTTTATAAAGTTGGTTAGCCCGGTGTCGTCCGTATATTTGGAAGCCTTTACCCAATCTACGGAATTATAAGAACCGGAAGTGCGGGCGGTCTTGCATCGCATGATGTCGCCCGTACTGCCTTGTACCCATAAATCGCCCACGTCGTAAGGCGTTGTAGGTTGTGCCACGAAAATACGCCGTTTTGTCCCGGCAAGTTTTAACGCGTCGTTAGCAAGTGCCAACGCTTGCGCTACTTCGCTGTCTTGTAGTTCCTGCCAACTGTAAGTAGAACCGTTTTTTACGAAACGGAAAACTTTACCCGTTGAAGTGTTATAGAAAAGGTCGCCTAAATGTTCATCTTTCAGCGCGGTTGTGTTCCAATCCTTCGCGGGCGCGTTTGTCAGCGTCGGGTCGTATGTTTCAAAGAACTGCTCTATTTGCCCGTCTAATTGCGCTTGTATTTCGTTCAGAATACCAGGCAGGGTATTATTTATGTAGTTCTTTGTTTCGTTCGCTATCTGGTCGAGGTCTGAAACGTTCTTTGTCGTTCCGTCGCTGCTTACAAAGTGAATAACGCCGCCTATTTCGTCGTTGTCGAGGTCGAAGTAGCATTTACCGCCACCGCTGCTCTCTATCCTTCCGGTACGGATGAAACGCCCGTTTATGGTACTGCTCCCGTAAGTCAATGAAACAAGCCTACCGGGGTTCTTCCCGTTCGTATCTGTAACAACCGAATTAAGAACCCCTACAAGGAAATTGTAATAGCCCGCTTCCGCTTCTACCGTCTTAGCCGTAGCGGATAGTATAATAGTTCCACTATCCCCGTTTTTAGGACATTTTGCGTAGATGTAATACGCCGTAGCGGATGTTAGGTTAGTAAATGTTGCCGAAGAAAGCCCCCACAACTTCAATGCGTCCGGTTCTATCGCGTAATGAACCAATGTACCGGAAGAAACGTAAAGGCTATTAGGGTTGCCGCCATAGTTCGGCTGGAACGTAATGTTTTGCAGTGTGAACTGTGTGCTTTTAGCCCCAACGCTTAACATCTGCGTTTCAATGGAAAGCGGCTTTATCTTCTCGCTGTAATAGTCGCCTTCGGGGTCGAATACCATGTTTAGAAGTTCCTGCGTAGCCAGCCAACGGCGGCGCGCCCTTGCGGGGTCTGCCAGCTTGTTTATGGTAATAACTTCGTTCAAGTCCTCTATTTCGTTTAGAACGCGTACGGTAGTGCTTTTCGTTACGGTGTCACTTAACGTTATGTCGTAGCTATGCCGTTTTAGCAGATCGCGCTCTATGCGAGTAATCCTTACCGCCTTATTTACGCCTATCTGTTCGTCCTCAATCGGTATGAAATCGCCTACGTGCAGTATTTCGGTTTCCACTTCTTTACCCCAAAGCGAAATAAAGAAGCCTTCGGTTAGTGCAAGTTTGTAACTTACTTGCGGCTGTGTCATGGTTTCAAAATCCTTTGTCCCGGCTTCCTTCAAATCCTTTTCGGCTTCCGTTATGTATTCCTGCGGTAACTGAATATCTAAAATGCTGTATTTGTCGCCTACGCTTATCTGAAACGCGCCGGAAGTTTCGGAAGGGAATACCGTACCGTTTTCGTCTTGGAACTTGTTTATTACAAACTTATGCGTTCCATGCTCGTAACTGTGCAGGTCAAACTCGTAGCCTGCAAGTTGCCCGCTTTCAAACTTAATCTTCGCGTTTGTTCCTTCTATCAAATATTTTGTCGTTTTCCCGTCCGCTTCTTTCGCGTTAAGGTCAAACATCGTATTGTCTATGAAGGTAATCTTATCCGTACCCAATGCCGTAACCGTGCCTATACGTCCCGGTTTGATGTTGGTATAGTTCTTCTCGTTTTCCTTTATCCCGTAGGCGGCTATTGATTCCGCATCTTCCAAATAGGAAGTAAGGCGCGTAGTTCCGGGAAGGCATAGCTTTGTATGCCCGTAGTTCTTGCCTAAATTCTCCGTTCCGCCGTAAATGAAAAGGCGGTTTGTTATCCCGGCATTGTTCACGTTGGTACGGCTAAGCTGGTACAGACCACGCCCGCGCCCGTACTTCAACGTGAAAGTATGCGTTATTCCCGCTTTGGCTTTTATGTTGAGCGTGTTGGTCTTCCCGTCGCTGGTTATCTCAAATTCTACGCCGTAGTTGGTACAGTGTTCCTGCAATGCCGCCAAACAATTCTTTTCGGTGGCTGTAAAGTTTGTGTACTCCGTATCTTTGGGATAGTTCCCCAGCTTCCAAAGCCCCGGATATACGCGGCTTATGTTCCACATCAATACGTCCAAATGCCCGCCCAAATCCGAGTAGAACGTATCGCCGTAGCAATCTTCGGGCAAATGGTACTGAACATCTATAAGGTCATATTGCGCCCCTTCTAAGGTCAGTTCGTAGGTATAGTTCCTTTCGCCGTTCTTGGTTATTTGCGGAAGCTGGTTAAGTTTGTACTTCTTGCCGTATATCAGCGTGGTATCGCCTATCATCAAATCCAAAGGCGTAGCGGTGGTTATGGTAATACTTACCACGTCCTCGGAAAGCAAGGCGATTTTTTGTGTCGCCTTGCTTATTGCGCTTATATTCTTCCTGCTGAATAACGGTGTTTTGCTTCCGTCGGCATGGTTTATTATAATCTGTTCCATACTACAATACCGTTAGTTTCAAAGTCCGTTATGTCTTCAATTACCCCGGCTACAATTATGTAATAAATTCCGTTATCCGTGTAGGTGTGGCTAATGGCGTTCTTTCCGGTACAATCCCCGTAAACGTCGGTATCTACCGTACCGTCACCCCAATAAATATTAATCATTTTATCGGATTTGAACGCCACGCTTACCTTAGCCGAACCGCTGTTTAACCGCTGGTGTCTTACGACGCGCTTAACCGGGTCTGGTTCTTTCAGCTTCAGGGAGAAAGTACCTATCATTTTATCATCGTGCCAACGTTTGGAGGGGGCTACCCCGTCTTCGCAATAAACCTCGTAAACAAGCGGTTTAGTTGGGTGTATGGAAATCATAAGCCGCTGCGTGCCGTCCTGCCGGAAACGGTCGTACAAGGTATTAACCCGTTCAACGAAATCCATCTTACCGGAAGCCTTTAGCCAACAATTAAGCGTTATTTCGCGTTCTTGGTATCGCTTTTCGCTAAGGTCTATAACTTTCCCGTGATAGTCCGCCCAATCAACGGAAGCCGGGGTTTTCAGTTTGGGAAGGTCAAGAACGCCCGTAGAACTTTCTACGCGTATTCCAAAATCGCGGAAGTTTTTACCGTCCAAATAATATTCAAGCTGCGCAACGGAGTTAAGTTCTTCGCCTATTTCCGCGTCGCTTAATACGACGTTGTACACTTTCACGCTGTCTAAATCGGCGTAACCGTAACCAATACCGTAAATGTCTTGTATTAACGCTATCCCGGTAAGCGTGGAAGGCAATACGATCGTTTCTATTAACTGTGTGTCTAAATATACCAAAACTCGGTTGCCGGACTTCTTTATAGCGAAGAAGCCCCAGCTATCCGGTTCTACGTCTATCCAAAAGGTGCGGTAGCCATCCACTTGGTCGGTGTTACAGAACAATCCTATTCTTTTGCCCGTGTAGCCGTCCGGGTATTTATTGGCTTTTACCCATGCCAATATGGTAAAACTGCCGGATAGGGGCACAACGTTATAGTTTACGTCTGCATATCCTTCGCCGTCAAAATTTATGCAGTTTCCATGCTTGCCTGCTACAAAACTGCAATCTACTACGGTCGCGTCGTGGCGGTTCTGTGCAAAGTCGTATGCAACGGTAGAACCGTTCGCTTCGTCGAAAGGTAAGTCTAAAATTAAATTCTGTTCTAATGCCATAGCTGCTAACGTTTATCAATTACTTTTATATTCGCGTTGCCGGAAGCTCGGTTAATGCACTCCCCGCCGTGTTGGAAGACAGTAACCTTTGCCGCCCCGCTTGCTGTTATCTCCACCTTTGCCCGGTCGGTTATGTCAATGCAGACAAAGGCGTTATCTTCAACCTCTACAACCAACTTAGTACCATCTCGCGCCCATACCTGCGCCGCGCAGAACCCCGAAAAGCGGGCTTTGCCTTCCGATGTTCCGAAAGCTACGATACGGCGCATTTCTGTAACGCTGAAAGGTTCGTCAATGAACACGCCGTAATGTTCATGCAAGCCTTTGAACTCCGCACGCAGTTCCGCACTGGGAAAATCGTGGTCAAAAACGAAATCAAGCCCTTTCACAAAAAGTGTAAGAAGCCTTTCTTTTGATGTCGCCCGAAGAATGAAGCTGTACCATTCCGAGCAAATGCCCTTAGCCTGCGCTTCGGCGGCTAAAGCCCTTTTCAATTCTTCAAAACTCATATTCCGTCGTTAATCTGTTATGCCCTGCGAACGTAAATCATCCGTAGGGGTATTGGTAATCTTGTTTATTATGGTAAGCAGCCGCCCGCTTATCACGCCTAACGTGGTGTCCATGTTCGCAAGGTGTGTAAGCTGCTGCCGTAAAAGTTGGAGCGATGTTACTTGGTTTACTCGTACCGCGTTTGTTTGTCCTGCCAAAAGGTCTATACTTTCTTGGCTTGCGCCTTTTATCGCGCCGCTTAACGTACTGGGGTCGTCTTCGTCCAACTGTTCAAATAGGTCTTTGTACATATCCATAGCGGCGGCAAAGTTCGCCCCGGCTGCTTGTATGGCTTGTTTGAAACGCGCCTGCTCCGTTTCCGTCAATCCGTTAAAAGAGCCGTTCCCTTCTTCATCAAACCCCATATCCTTTTGAAGCTGCTTTATAGCCTTCTGTAAGGGCTGTTCCAAGAACTGCAATTTTAGGGCGTTTACGACGGCGTTTTTTATCACGTCGTTTGCTACTTCCCCGAATGCCTTAGCCGCGTTTTCCCCACCTTCAAAGGCTTCTACCAGTGCATTAGCCAATTCGTCCGCCAATTCCGTAGCCGAAGTTTGCGTAATGCTTTCGGTAATCTCTTTTATGAGGTCTTCTATCTGCCTTCCGGCTTCGGCGTATTGTTCCCTAAATTCGTCCACTCTGCCCCAATCGGTTTTCTTCTTGCTGATTTCATCGTTTATCATGCCTTGTATCTCGTTCTGCTGGGCACGCAGATTCTGTATCATGGCATTTTGGTTCTGATAAACGGTTTCGCCCAAAGCACTATCTACGGCGTGTTCCAATGCGTTATAGGCATAGCCTAACTTTGTTACGGCTTCTTGGTGTTTCTTTATGGACTTCTCGGCTTTCCGGTCGCGGGTGTTGAACAGGTCGAAGGCGGAAGAAAGGAAGCCTACCGCACCGGACACCATTTGTACCGGGTTCATGCTTGCGTAACCTGCGGCGAACTGTCCCGCGCCTTCAAGCATTCCGCCTATGTCACCTAAAATAGCGTCCGTTTCTTCGTCCATTGAAACGCCCATTTTCTTTATTCCGCTTACAACGCTGTCAAATGCCCCGGAAACAAGGTCTATGCTGCTTCCTATGCTTTTAAAGGATTCTTTAAAAGCCGCTGAAACGCTTTTCGTCGTGCCTTCTTCTTTTGACAATGCGGCGTTAAGTACGGCTAACTGTTCTTCGCCTTCTACGGTCAGCTTTATTGTGGCTTTCTGTTTGTTGAGTTCGGCTATCTTCCGGCGTAGGTAATCAACATAGGAAGAACCTTCGCTAAGAAGTTCCGCGAACGCTTCTTTTGCCGCGCCAGCTAATATTTCGTCACCGCTATTTATGGTGTCCGTATAGGCTTGGTACTGCTTTTTTCTTTCTTCCAAACTCTTAACAAACGGGTCGTCGCTTTCTAATAGTTTGTCGGCTTTCATGGCGGCGCGCAGTTCCGCTAAGCTGTCCTTCAAGGCGAGGAAGGGGTTACGCTCGTGTAGTTCGTCCTTCGCCTTCTCCAACTGGTCGTTAATGGCTTTCAGATCTGCCGGGTTGAACTGTGCGGAAAGCGATACCTTCTTGCTGTTTATGTCGGTAATCAGCTTGTTTATCGTGTTAGTCGTAAGCGTGCTTAGGTCGCTGAAAAGCTGGTTCCAGCTTTCGGAAGCCATAAGGCGGGAAGCTGCAAGTTTGCTTAACTCTGCTTGCTCTTTCGCGTTTATTTGCGCTATCATCGCTATATTTCCCTGCTTTTCGGCTTCAACACGTTGCGCCGCGTACGTCTTCATTATCTCGGTTTGTTGCTGCTGGTACGTTTTGTATTGTTGTAAAAGTTGGTCGTATTGCTCATTTCCGGTCAGCTTTGAGTATTCCGCCCGTTTCTTTTCCAATGCAGCTAAAGCAGCTTCGGCTACTTGTTTGTCCTTGCTGGTGGTGGCTTTGGCTAACTTATCTGTAATCGCTTGTTTCTTCCATGCATAGCTTTCTTCAAAATCCAGCTTATCGGACAAATACCCGGCGTACTCTCTTAGTAACTGTTTTGTTTCTTCCTTAGCTTGCTGTAAAGTGTCTTTCTTGGCGTCGTCTATAATATCCTTCTTGGCGTTATCCACGTCGGAATTATCGCCGCTAAGTTCCTTCCTTCGTTGCTCCAGCAGGTCTAAACGTGCGCCTATTGTTTGGCACGCCGCTAATTCTTCTTGCAGCTTTTTGTCAAAGTCCGAAATAACCGTTTCCTTCGTGGTCTTGGCTATCTCATTGTTAAGCGTGCTAAGGTTCTTTAGGTCGGTTGTTGTTTTGGTTGCTTTCGCTTGAATGTCCGCACGTTTATTTTCCAGATAATCGAGGTAGCTTGTACCTTCTTTCAACAGTGTGGCAAACTCGGTATTTGCCGCCATTCTCAATGTTTCATCCTTGCTTGTTACCCATTTCAAATAATCCGCGTACTTTTCTTTTCGCTTCGTCAGCATTTCCAAATACGGGTCTTTTTCTTTCTTGCTACCGGAAGAAAGGCTTATCCGGTTTACTTCCTTCTGTTGCGCTTCTATCTGTTTTTTCAAGCTGGCGCGTTCTTTGTCTGAACCTGCCTTCTTGTATAGTTCCTGCAACCGTGCCAACTCCTTTTCGGCGGCTTCCACGCTTCCGGCTATAATTTTCCCGGCTTGGTTGCCTATCTGCGCTAATATCTGCTTCTCCTGCTGGGTAAAACTTACTTGCAGGTTGATAAGTTTGTTATACTCGGCTTCGGCTTTCGTTAAGGCTTCTTCGGCTTCTTTCCATGTATCGCTTTTTTCCAATACCGTACCTTTCCGTTTTACTCCATACCCGTCCGTATATGTACCTTTTTTGGAAACGTATGCTTTTGGGGTTGCGTCCAGCTTGTTTTGCGCTTCTATTACTGCCTTGTACTTTTCTATCGCAAGTTCGCTTGTAGCGGCGGCTTTAGCCCGCAACATCATCGCTTCTACAAATTTGGAACTATTACTAACTAACAGTTCTTCGGCTTCCTTCGCGTCACGGACTGAAAAGCCTAATTCTTTGAAATTGTCGGCGTTGTCCTGCACCCATTTTTCGCGTTCTTTCAGTGAACCGCTAAGGCTAATCCATTCCGTTTGCAATGCACGGTAAGCTGCTACGGGTTTCCCGGCTGCTTCTGATACCTTCTTGTTAAATTCTTCTTGTGCTTTCTTGGCTTCCGCCTGCTTGCTTTGAAGTTTAGAAAGTGCCGCTATAATCACGGTAATAGCGACGGAAAGCCCCAAAGTAAGTGTAGCCATCAACGCCTTTGCCGCAATGGTTGAACCGCCTAAAGCTATGGTTAATTTGTTGGTTGCCGCCGCTAACAGTTCTTTCGCTTTCGCTACGGTCGTAAGCATAAAGGCACTATCCTTGTTTATGGTGTTCGCCACTTGTTGCAAACCTATCGTAATACTCATAAGGCTTTGAACCTTTAGCATTACTTTCTGTAAGTCTTCGTTTTCCCCGGCAAACAACGCTACCGCGCCTTGTGCCGCACTGAACGCGCCTACCACACCGCTAAGCCCGGAAATCATACCCTGCAATCCCCGGTTGTCATGGGAGAATATACGTGCCTGCGTCGTAGCGTCGCCTATCGCGTCGGTAAGCCGTCCGGCTTCCTGCTGCAACTTCTTGAAGGCTTCCGTTCCGCGCTGTCCGTTGGCTTCCAAAAGCGCAAGTTCTTCGCGAACGTTGCGTAGCTGGGTTCTTAATGAAATCTGCGTGCTCACGTTTTTCTCGGCTGTTTCCTTCTGCTTCTTTAAAGCCTTTTCTTCTTGTAGAAGCTGGTCGGCGGAAGCCTGCGCTTCGTTAATCAGTTTTTCGCGCAGAGTTATTTCCGATTGTATGTTTTTTGCGGCTTCTATGTAACGTCGGTAGTCCGCATCTCGCGCTTCGCTGAAAGCCTTTGCAGCTTCCGAACTTAGTCGTTTGTATTCTTCCTGCAACTTGGCTAATGAAGCCTTGTTCGTATCTACAATCCGGTCAATGTCTGCAAAGCCTTTTTCAATAGCGGCGGCTGCGTTCTCAAAGGCTCTATCTATGCCCTTTCCGCCGGAAACTGCCGCCGTGCTAAAATTCTGTATCGCCTTCTTGCTTTCGTTAAGTACCGATAACAACTTATCGTTGCTTCCCGAAATCTCAAAGGACAAACCGCCACCTTGTATGTTCATTATCGGTTAAGTTTATTTATTAAGTCCAATACTTCGCCCGCGTTTTCTTCGGTAAGCACTACTTCCGTCGTTCCCGGTTTCGTGTCTTCTTCCTCTGCTCCCGGTGCATCTACTATCATTCTCTGAACCGTTCCCCACGAAATCCCGTGTAGAAGGTAATCCAACGTCCAGCCGAAGTGCGCGCAAACCGACCCCCGGCGACCGTGTGGGCTTTTTAACCCGGTTGCTCTATAAGTTGTGTCGGGTCGCTTGTGCGCGTTGCGCTCATCAATCTTATAGAGTTTATAAAATCCCCTAAATTGCTTACGTTGGTAATCAATATCGCGAGCGTAAGAAGTTGGGAAGGCGTTACGGTATGAAGGAAAAGGGAAGTAAGCCGGGCTAAGCGGGTTTCATTGGGCTTGCGTACCAAATAGCCACCTTTGTCCGTTACGTCGTAATAGTCTTCGCCCAATACTGCAACCGCTACTACCTGCGCAAGTTTCCGGGCTTCCTGCGCTGCCATTTTCTTTGCGGTCTTGAAATAGTCTTCGTCGCTCAATTTGGTTTCGTCTATCGACATTTGTAGCCAAAGCGCGCTAAGTCGGTCAAGCGTTGCCAGCGTAGGCTCTTGAACCCGGAATACTTTCTTTTCGGTAATCTTTTCGCGTTTACGGAAGAAGCCCAATAAGCCGGGCTTCCGGCGGGTATAGGTTACTTCAACGTCAAACGTTATACCTTCGCCTATCATCTGCCTTAATTCGCTTTGTTCGCGTTCTAAGGCTTCTAACTTATCGTTGTAATCCATTGTCTGAATATAAAAGAAGCCCCGAAAACAAAGTAAACGGGGCTTCCGGTTAATGAAAATGATGTTATCAATCCGGTATTAAGAAGAAACGGAAGCCGTAGAAGCTGAAACTTTGCCTACCGCCATTTTCTTCAATCCCGAAGTTGTGGGTTTCATCACAGTTCCCGTAACCTCGATAAGAAGCAAGCCCTTTTTACTGAACTCGCCATTAATTTTGGCTACAAGTTTCATGCGTGGAACTTGGAACTTCAAACCTTTCTTCGGAAGGATGATAATAGATTCCTCTACGGTATTTACTGCATCGGGATAACTCCAAATGTCGGAAGCTATTTCGCCCCCGAAAAGCCGTTTTAGTACGGGGAGGTCGGGGTTCATGATTGAGAAGGTAAAGGTTATTTTACCTTGCTTCTCTACGGTTTCTACCGGGTCGTCTTCTTCCTCTGCGTAGAACTCGGTTACTTCCGGGTCTTCCTGTGACATCTTGCAGGTATCTTCGTATGTAAGTCCGAATGCCGTATAGCCATTTTCGGTAAAGTTTAAAGCCGTAGGTTCTCCCACCTTACCTAAAATCTTGGAAAGACCCAATGTTACTAATGTTGCCATACTGATAAAAATTTAATGAATATTCCAACTTATTCTAATGTTCCGGTAATGCTGGTTTACTTCAAGCTCTTTTATTACGATGTCGCTCTCTATCCAATATTCGAGGTCTGCAATGTTCTGCGCGTCCAAATAAGCTACAAGCGCGTTGCCTATGGTTCGCAGGCGTTCCCGGTCGGCTTTGCGCTGCTCTTTGCCCTTAATCCGCAGCTTCAAATCCTTCGCGTAAATATTCACGTTGGAAGTGCCCGTTTGCGGTTTGTCGTGCGTTACCGTAATGGTATTTATCACGATGTCCTCGGCTTCGCTGTCGTCCGGTCTTTCGCCTTGTGTGAAAACGCCGCCGTTTATAACAACTTTGCCGGAAGTGACCGCTTCCGAAACAATCTTAAAAAGAATGTCGTCTGTATCTATACTGCTGCAATATTTCATTTGAACGCGTCTTTAATGTTGGTAACTAAATCTGCAAGTTCCTTAGCTATGGCTTTTTCGGCTTGTTTCTCGGCGGAAGTAAGAACATCGCGCCCCTTGCTTTCTACGTGAACGGCGTAGTTCATTCCGGCTACTACAACCAGCGTATAACCGTCGGTATAGTTTTCGCCGATCTGCTGGGCTAAACGTTGTCCTTCGTGTACTCCGACGTGACCGCCCTTTACCGCTTCAAAGGCGATATTAACGGGCTTGCCGTCTTTGAAGACTACGTAGCCAATCGAAGACCGTAAATTTCCGGTACGGTCTGTAAAACCGCGTTCCGGGGGTATGGTCTTCGCCATGCTTACGGCTTCTTCCCCTATACGGCAAAGGCTTTCTATTATCTGCCTTTCCACTTCAAGAAGGAAGGCTTTAAACATGCCGTCTATATCTCCCGTGAATTTCGCTTCTAAACCCATAACCTGCAATGCAAACGCCCTTTGTCGAATTTCAAGCAAACGCCGGAAATCCTAATTATTCCCGAAATCTTAGCTTCTTCCATTGTTTCTTGGTTAAGCAACCGTGAAGGCTCTAACGGCTCATCCGCTACCGCTATTTCCATGCCTTCGGGTATGCGTTGCACGCCTTTAGGTATCTGTATTAGCGAAGCGAACGTAACAAACTTCCCGTTCGCGGCTTGTATCTGCGTACCCTTCCCGTTGGTTTCCTCGCGGCAAATGCTGTGTAGCGTCCATTCCGCGTCGAAAGCCTTCCAACTACCGTTAGCGTCCTGCACGGCTTCGCCGTTGCTTGTACGCTTGTATAGGTAATGCGGGTATTGTCTGCTTGCTACGTCCGTTACCATCTGTTACTTCTGTTTCTTACCTTTGGCGTAGTAACTGGGGGTATGCCCAATTCGCCGCAAGTCTGGTTATACCAAAACTTTATAGCTTCCCAGTTCCAACTTACGGAATACCCCCCTTCGCCGACATTGGCAAGTGGTATGATAGTCCCAAATTCGGCGCAAAGTGCACGTTTGGCGGTTACTACATCTACCGCTTCTTCCGGGTCGTGGATTGTATTCTGCTGGTTGGCTAAAATTAGCTCCACGTCCGCGCTTTCAATGTCGAAACGCGCCGTAGTCCGGGTAAACCATTCTTTGTACGTCATAAGCTAAGTTATTAACCGGAAAGACCGCTAAGCCTTTCCGGTATCGGTTAGTGATTCCATGTGTTGCTGTCGGTAGCCATCAACCAAGAACGGGAAGAAGAAAGCCACGCCGGGAAAGCGTTTGCGATACCCATAGTAACCTCTTCCAAAGGTTCTTCGTTAGCGAACTTCTTTATAAGGGTGTGACCGTTCAAAGCCTTAATCGCTACTGAACCTTTTACGTTCATGTCTGCGGGCTTCTTCCAGTAGGTTTGTCCCAATACTTTGCTTTCCGTGAACAGTACCACGTTCTCGGTAAACGGGTTTCCGGTGTATCTGTCACCGTTGGGAAGTTCTACGGTAATATCTTGGTCAATCACAACAAGCTGCAAACCCTTCAAGTAGGGAAGCGTTTTCATTGCGCTGTTTACTTGTTCAAGGCTTGGTGTTTGCTGGAGGTTCAAGGCGTTCACGGCGAAGGAAGCGCAGATTTTCTGTACTTCTGCGGTTTCCGCGAAAGTCGCGAACGTGTCAAGGGACATAAACGCGAATTTCAAAGATACGCCCTCTTTCTTCGCTGCCTTTACAACGTTCTTGAAATCCTTAGAGATAGGTTTCGCGGAAGCGGAAGTAGCCCAAGAAGCCGAGCCGGTTTGGAAGCCTAACTTTCTTTCGGCTGGGATTTGGTAATCTACATCGTATTCGCTGATTACTGAACCGTTGTTTTCGTTGGTAAGCGTAATCTTACCTAAAGAGATTTCCTGCAAAGCCATCCATTCCAAACGGGCGGCTACCGCCGTCCAGCAGAAATTAGTGTCTTCTGCCCATGCTTCAACCAACGCGCGAAGGTCGGGGTTCTGCGAAGTCATGGCTAACATTACTTCGTAGTCCGTAAGTTCGTCTTCGTTCTTGGTGCGCTTTACGGCAATCTTCGGGATGTCCCCTTGTAAACGTGCAATCGCATCGCGGGTCTTTTTGTCAATGGTCGCCCCACGTGCCACCAAGTCGGCGGCTATTTTAAGCCCTACCTGCGCTTCCAAAGCCTTCCATGTCAAGGTATAGGTTTCCTTCAACGGGAAAAGCGTAGGATAGTAGTAGGGCTTCAAATCGTAAGTATTAATCACGGCTTGCATGTCTTTCTCTACAAGACCGCGCATGAAAGTCTTAATCATAACTTAGAGCCCAATTAAATTAAACTGATACCGGGTAAAGCGGCTTTAATGTCGTCGCTTACTGCCGGGATAACACTCTCTTTGAACTGCCCGATAGTAACCGCTGTTACAAAGTGGTTGTTAAGGGCTTCCACGTCGTAGCTGTCGCCCGTCATGGCTTTAGGCACGTACTTGAATGCGCTTGTAGCGTCCGCACTTTCAGCGGCGGCAAGTACAAGGGCTGCGCCTGCTGGGGCGGTTTCTCCTAAAGTAGTGTCTACGTTGATGGTGTCGTAAAGCGTTTCTGACGTGTTGATAGATGTAATCTTGTAAGCCTTTGCGCCTACTTTCAACATGATAAAATCGCCTACTTTGAAATGATGTCCTTTCGCCACCTTGTAGGCTTTTGTAGTGGCGGTAGCGGCTTCGGTAAGCCTTGCGGTCTTTACTACGTGGTAAAGCCCGGCATCGTCTTTGCCGCCTAATACCGTCCCTTCCTGCAAGATACCGCCCGCAACCAATTCGGAAGAGCAAACGGTAACGCCGTTAGGAATGTCCGCCAGCATGTGCGTACAAGCGTGTACTACACGTTTGTCCTGCTTTCTGTCTATCTTCAATCCCATTGTAAAGAATGAATTTACGGTTAAACTTCTTTGCCCGTTAAGGCTGTCTGACTCTCGGTCTGCGCTTTGATGTAGTCTGCTACGCCACTGCTTACGCCTTCTTTGTTCACGGCTCCAAAAATCGGCTTATCGTGTCCTTGCAGTCCTGCGTCTGCGCGTTCTTGCGCTAAGGCTGCGATGTCGCCTTTCGCTTCGGTTAGGTAGCTGTTGAAATCTTCGTCGCTCGCAAAGGTGTTAGCCCGGTCGAAGTTCTTTAACATCACTTCGCGGGTCTTCCCCTCAATCTTCGCGTTATCCAATTCCGCTACAAATAGTTCACGTCGCGAAGTTGCCGCCTTATTAGCGTTAATCTCGGTAATGCTGCTTTGCACGCCCGAAAGTTTTTCGTCAATAAGTTTGCTTATCGCGTCGAGCGTTATCGCTCCGCCCGGTGCAGGTGGTGTTGGTGGTGTCGGCGGCGGGGTCGGCTTTCCCTTCTCCACGAAATCATACTTTTCTTTAAGGCTGTTTTCGTAGGTTTGGTTTGCCTTGCTTATTTCCGCGTCTGCAACCTTACGCCAATCTGTTACGTACTGGCTAACTTTGTCGGCGGTAAGTTTATCTACAACTCCGTTAGCTTCTTCTATGGTAGCGACTTGTAAGCCGATAGCGGCTGCCAAATGCTGTAACCCGTCTTTGCGCACGCCTTGGAACTTTGCCACAAGTAGTGCTAAGATTTGTTCTTGTAATTCGTTCATAAACTATTTTGTTAAACCGAAGCAAAGGTAACGTATTAAGGTAATACGGATTAAGAAATAGGAAGCAAACACTTCACCGAAACTTCCAATTCTGAAAAAGAATAGGCGGTGAGCAACAGGCGTATAAAACCGCCACATTGCCCGTTCATTTGCCCGCTATTGAATTTTGTTTGCTTTTGTGTGTATTTAATTGTCCGGTCATACAGACGTGCCTTAAATCGCTTCATTTCCCCTTTGTGCTTTCTCTCTCGCGCACACCATCAAGAAGAAGAGAAAGATAATTATTAAATCATATCATTACATATCATATCAATGTTGTTTTCGGTTGTTTTCGCTTGTTTTTTCAACCCTTCGGTTGTTTCGGTTGAAAAATCAACCGCCAGGTTGTTTTCGGTTGTTTTGGCTAATTGTATGTTTTTGTTTGCACTGTGCTAATTATTTGATACCTTTGCGCTTGTTATCGGGGAGAAATCCGGTAATGAATGGAAAGCGTTAGGTCTTTATATTTGAAAATCGCCAAATTAACAAATAACGAAAAGAGCCTTTTAACGCGCTGGTGTCGTATATCCATGCTTGATATATCGGCTAAGCGCGGCTATACGGTTTATTTTCGTTGGGCGTTTGGCGATGCCTCAAATATGTAAACCTATATAGTCCGCGCTTTCTTTATGTAGTAAAGTGTAACATCTGCTTCGGGCGGTGGGTGCAAAGTTAGCAAATAAAATGAAGAAGTTATTACTTTCCTTCCTGCTCCTTCCGGGTTTGTTACTTTCCGGTTGCTCAACCTCAAGTAATGAACCCGAAGAAGAACCAAACTACCTTTCTACAACCGTCCGGGCTTCTGCCTTTTTTAGTGAAGTTGGGAGTATTGAACAACTGAATAGCGTTTATGTTGGGCGTACGTATTCTGTGAATTTTGCGCCGTTCTGTTTGTCTGACACTGAATTAATGAAAATTATAAACGGTTCTGTTGAAAAAGTTACCTACTACTTAAACACACCCAACGTTGGAAATGAAGTAATCGGCATTTCTACCACCCAGCCTTTTACTATCGCATATTCTCCTAAGAAATCCGGGCAATGTACGTTAAGTGTATCGTTTGACCTTTCAAGTAAAGACCATAACAAATGGGTTGAAGTCGAAAGTATTGTAGAAGTAATAGACGTGGAATAATGGAAGTAGAAACTATTTTGGGCTTTATTGCGCTTGCGTGCTTTGTACTGGCTCTTTTTATTGTTCTTGTGGCTCGTATAGCAAGCGCAAGGCGGAACAGAGCTAAAAGGAAAGAAAAAGCCGAAGAACTAACCCGTATCTATGTTAATACTGCTATACAACGGTTGAAAGTTTCCGGGCTTGAACGCCGGACGCGTTGGCTTGATGAAGATAGTAGGTTGTCGGGAAAGAAGGAAGACGAATTAAAGTAATACGTTTTGAGCATTTTTCGCTATTGCTTTTTCCGGTTGGTAATGCTTGGTAACGTTTGGTTATGATTGTACCATTGGGGACGGTAACGCCTGCTATTGTATGGCTGCTATTGCCCCTTTTTTGCGTCTCCGCCTTTAGTGCGCAATTTTGGATATATCAAAACTAAGGTTTACTTTTGTGTCTGATAAATAGTTGTTTGTATGGAAGAAAAACAAATCACACCGGAAGAAGCCTTCTTTAGTGCTAAGGCTAATTTAGAACTTGCTATAACGGCGCAACTGAAAGAATTTGCCGTTAAGTTTTGTACGTCCGTAATCTTCAAAGGCTGCGTAGAGGTACAACCGTATGTATCTGAAACGGGCGAAATTGTCGATACACGGATTTCCCATGTTGAAGTTGAAACTAAGTATAGTCAAGGATGAAGCATATAATAGCATCTACTGCAATTTCCAACGCTGAAAAGAAGCAATATTTAAACGCTAACGGCTGGTCTGAACGTTTGGTAGCCGATAATTGGATAAATAATGCAGATGCGGAAGCCGGGCACGTAAATATCGAATGGGGCGGGCTTCGTCTTGATGAAGCGTACAACCGTTGTCGCTGGCAGGTATTTAAAGGCGATTTTCTGCGTGTAATTAAGAAGCAACCGCTTAACAGTATTTCTATGAACCCGCAAAACGGGGCTTTCTCTTTGGAATGGCTGGAAGGCGGTAAGGTTTATCGGGTATTTGGTATTTTTGACGGTTACGGCTTTAGGGTAGGTATGGAATGGAAAGAAGAAGCCCCCGGCGTTAGTACCTCTTTGTCGAAGCCGGAGTATATTAAGGCGGTAAGGTTTCAAAAACGCGAAATCAATACGCCGGAACAATTTGTAGAACTATTTTATAACTCTTTTAAAAGGTATTAATTAAAATATGAACGTAGAAGAATTTGCTAACGGTTGTGTTAATGCTTTTAATGATATGGCTAAAGCCGCTTCCGAATTTGGGGAAGCATGTAGCATAGCTGCCGATAGTATGCAAAAGCAAGTAGTTTCCATTCAATTGGCTTATATAGAAAAACTGACAGATAAAGTTAATAAGGCTTGCTTTCTTACTCGCTGGTACTATACCCGTAAACTGTTTAAGGAAATAGGCAAACTTGATGAATTAGTTTCTTCCTTTTATCCGTCTGTTCCCGGAACGCCCCAACCATCCGAAGAACTGAATTAAAACACGTTGTTATGAAAACAAAAGAACTAAAAACCAAAACCGTATTTGATTTTTCCAACTATCCGGCTATTATTGAAGAAATAACCGGGATAAGTATTAAAGATAGTAATCGCGTGGAATATTATAAAAAAACATGTCATCCAATAAATAAAGCGCGTGATATTGAATACCTTGCTTATAAAATTGGCGATAAGCAATTAGAAGTGGCGGCTTCTTCTTTTGCTGCCGAATTGGAAAGAGAACGGGATGAAGAAAACGGTAAGGCTATGAAGAAAGGCTATATTATAGACTAAGGGGTAATAAGCCCCTTAGTTCATATATCCGTTTTGCTTTAGCCAATTTTCAAGCGTTGCCCGTCCGCAGCAACAGCTTTTTAAGATGTTGTTTAAGTCTGATTTGCTAATCTTCTTACCGTCTAAACGTTTTAACCCACCATCTAACAAACCTTGTTTCAATCCGGTTAATTGGTCGGAATAAACTTCGTTATATAGATTCCTTTTTACCGTAGCTAATACTTTATTAGCGTCAAGCCCGAAGTTACTTATAACCCAATCGTAATTATTAACCATTGTATTATATCCGGTAGAATTACGGTTGGTAATAAATTCGGGATAAGGTGTTTTGGGACATCCTAATTTCTTGTAAAACTCCGGTAGGGTCTTACGTGATACAAATTCGTTTGCCAATTCCATATAACGCCGTTGCGTATCGGTAAGGTACATATTTCCCGGTTTGTTCCTATTATGTGTAATCTCATGCCAAAATGTAGCCATAGCGTCTGCTTCTCCTTTTGTTATGTCTGCCGAATGTCTTGTAGCTATCTTAGCTAATGCAGATTTTACCCCGGCTAATCTATCCGGCGTTAATGATAAACGCCCGTCCATGTACGTAAAACCGTTTACCCCCGTTCTTCTCGTTGGAGTTAGTTTTAAATCTCCGTTCTCAAACCATTTTTCGGTAAGTTCCTTGTTTATTTTTGCAAAGGTTTCATCTACTTGTACATCCGAAGTGTAGGCGGTTCTTAATGCCGGATGCGGGTTATCTCCGCCTTTGGCTACTTCCGCTTTAGCCTTCTGTAAATCTGTCTTAGCTTTGGATAATGCCTGTTGTAGCTTTGGGATGCAATCGCCGTAATAGTTTGAAGTATGTATTTCGTTGGCGTTCATAATACTTGTGTACTCCTTTTGCAAGTCGGCAAAGCCTTTCATGTCTTTTTCTATGAAGTCCCGTAAGTCGCTTATCGCCCTAAGCCATTCCCGTTTTCGTTGAAGTAGTACGTTATCTACTTTGTCTATTTCCCCGGTCAGTGCGGTTCTGTTACCGGAATTGCGTAAAGTGTCTAAAGCTGAAACATCCAAACCGAAGGAATACGCCCAACGCTTGTAATAAGCTATATCGCTGTCAAACTCCGTACATGGTTCTACGGTATTCATTACCTTACTTGCTATTCCAGTCTTTAACCCGCCGCTAATCTTTCCGCCGTTGAAATTATCGCGAATATAGTAAGGCATGGACTTCCAGCCCTTCGCGCGTTCTTCAATGTTGCTGATGTAATCCCGAAAGGCTTTAGGTACGTCCTTAACTGTCCGTCGTGAAGGAAGGCTTTTATACTGTGCGCCCTTAACAATCGCTTTTAGCCTATTAGCCCGGTTCTTGTTGTATTCGTCGTAATCCGCCATGATGGGAACGGCGAAACAGCGGCATTGTGGATGCCACCCTACGAATTTGAATGTTTTCGGGTAATCCCCTGCCAACGTGTCGCAAATATCCACGAACGGAACGGGTTCGCCTTTGGAGTTCTTTATAGTGTGGTTATTGCTAAGCATTACACGAATACCCACAATAAAATCAAGCTGTTGCCATCGTAAGTATTCGCTTTCCCGGTACGCCATGTTTATTTCGGTGCGTGTCAATCGCTGGGCGTTCTTTGCTGAAGAACGGTAAATACCTTGTCCGGGGTGGTACATCTTTGCCGCCTTACTTAGTCGCAGGTTGCCACCTTTATCGCGTACTCGCCTATAAAGTCGGTCGGGTTCATTCAAGTATTGTCGTAAATCACGGCTTAATTGCTGTGCGCTTTTTCCTTCCCCTAATCCTACGTCTATGCCCAATTCCATAGCGTCTTTTAATTCTTCGGCATACTTCCAAACCCTTTGGCTAAGGTTCAAACCGTTTTCCTTACGTTTCTGAAATGCGCTAAGGGCTTCAAGGTTGCGCGCTTGGTAACGTTCTGCTTCCTCTTTGGTCAGTTTGGAAGTCCGAAGGATGGAAGCTAAAAAAGCGTCGTTCTTCTGACATGCTGCCAGCCATTCGGAACGTTGCCCGGAAGTAACTACGGCTTCAATCTTTCCGGCAAGCCGGGTAACAATGCCGCGCGCCTGCTTTTTGGCTTTTGGGAAGTCGTCGAAGTTAAACGTTCCGCCAGCCGGAAGGTTAATCTTTCCAGCAAGGCTGGCAAATTCATCCGCCGCCGTTTGGTATAACTTGGCTACTTGCTTTGCGTAGCGTTCGGTTCTTGTGTAGTGTTTCGCGTCAAATCCGCGAAGCTGTATTATAAGTTGGTTTTCTTTTGCCATAGTTATTTTCTTGAAAAATCGCGTTTAAGCGCGTTTCTTTCCTTTGGCGTTAGTTTATATGTCCGAAGGGTAGAAACGCGCAGAAACCAAAGAAGACGTATTATTTTAATACGTTCTTAAAGCTAAATAGTCGGTTCGTTCTGATAATAGCTATTTTCCCGGTCTTCTTCGTTAATTATAGCCTTTTCTTCTTCGTCCACGTTATCCGCCCATCCCAAACGCTGAATAGTGGCGCGTCGGCTTGCAATCTGCTTGTTTCCGTTTGCTGATGTAAGAATGTTTATCTTACTAAGTTCGTCTTCGATAATGTAAGGTACTATTTCGGGTTCTATTATTAAATTGTCACAAGCCTTAGACCATTCCAAATGCGCTTGTTTGAAGAAGGCTTTTAGTACGTTTACCCTTCGTTGCAAATAGTCTGAAAATATTTCGCTTTTATCCTGCACCTTCAAATGTGCGTCCATGAAAAGAAGCTGTAAGGCTACGCCGGAAATTGCGCCTATTCCTTTGACGGTATCAAACGAAATGTCGGGCGTTTGCGTAATGGTGTAAATCATGCGCAGGAGTGTTTCTATTTCCAGCTTAACACTTTCGGGTGCGTTTTGCCATGCCAAATATTGCGCGGTAGCCCCGTTTTCCCCTTCAATGATAGCCCCGGCTTCCCCTTTCCGGGCAAATCCTATAACCTTTCCTTGTACGAAAATCTTAGGGCTGGCGTGGTAGTCGTTCGTGTCGGCGAAGTTGGAAAGCAGCTTTTCCAATCGGTCTATAAGGCTTTGAACGTCTTCCCATTCTACTTGTGGCTGGCAGGCATAAATAACGGGTATCTTTCCTATTGTTAATTCTTTCGGGAAGCCTTCTACCAGAGTCCAATTTTTACCCGCTACTTCCCCGTCCAAACCGTCGCAACACCATAAATAGTGTTTGTCTTTCGTATAGGTTTCAAAGTAGGTACGTGTAATCATATCCCGGTCTTTGCGCGTAAATTGGCGACTAAACGCAACCATATCGCGCGTGTCGTCAAAGTAGGGGTAAAGCCTATCGCCAAACATCGGGCTGAATATAGCTACCTTAAATTTTTTCGTAGTTTTGAAGCCGTAGGTTTCGTGTTCAGGCACTTCTACCGGATACCAAAGTTCGGCTACTTCTGTCATGCTGTAAAGGCTTCGCGCTATCCGTCTGTTAAGTGTCTTTTCCTTAACGTCGTGGAAGGCTCGGTTTATAGCTTTCAAAAGAGCTTTTTCGTCTTCCCCTTCCGGGTTACTTCCATAAGTAACCGGGTTTCCGAACGTGAAAGCTACGGCGCGTTTTACTATCAACTTTTGAATAGCCAATGCTATACGTGCTACGGGTTCTATTCTAAACCCTTGTTCCGTGGTCTGTTCTACGTTCGGGTTCACGTTTTTGACTTCGCCGTATTCGTCGCTGTCCTTATCAATTACTACAAGTTTGTCCGGTCGCTTTTGCGTGTCATTTATATCGTGCAGCTTCGGGTCGTACTGCGCGACGTGTTCCTTTGTGTTAGGCTCTACACTCAAACGTCCGTTTCTCAATTCACTAACGACTTTGCTAATGTCTTCGCTTTGTAATAGTTCTTCTATTGTCATAGCTGTAAATATTTAAGTTATCGAAATATTCTATTAAGTTTTTGGGGTTGGCTTCCACGTTTCTCTATCGTTCCCGTCAATGCGTCCGGCGCGTCGTCGTGTGCGTTCTTTCCGGTCTTCTTGTATTGGGTTATCGCTTTATAGAACTGCGGGAAAATATGTTCCCAACCTTTCGGGAAGTAAGTAAGGTTCTGCACTTCCGCCGAGTGGTTGAATATGCGCACTTCCTTGTTTTCTGATTGGTGGAACCACGTAAAGGAAGTTTCCCGGTTGCCTAATATGCGGCATTGCGCTTCAACGTTCCGGGAGAAGCCGCGTCCGCCGTTGTTGCTTTCTATTATGGCTTCCTCTACCTTGTACTTGGTAAGCCTGCGCGCGGTTTCCGGTTCGGTTGTTTCCATTGCCGCCTGCGTATAGTACACGTCAATGATGAAGTTTCCTATTTCCGTTTCAAGATAGATAATACAGCAAAGGAAGTCCGCGCCCGTATCTGCCGTATCTATGTAGGCTTTAATTTTGCGCTTCCGGGTAACGGGTTGTACTTCGTATGTCTTAAATTCGCGTTCGTACATAAGCCCGGTTAATGGTGTCGGGTTCTGCATGTACTGCGTATCAAAGACATAAACGTTTTTCTCGCGAAGGTTATATAATTCTTGTAGCGTGTGCTTAAACTCCCATAGCGCGTGTTCTTCCCCATCTTCGCCTGTTTCTATGACCGGAAGGCTTAATACCGTCCATTCGCCCGGTTCAAGGCGTTGCAGGTAGCCGCAAAGGTCGTCTTCGTCCAACCGTTGCATGATAATTATTATCGGGGTCTTGCGGCTGTTTACGCGGTTTCGTATGGTTGTTTCAAACTTGTTGTTTACTTTATCGCGAACTTGTGCGCTACGTGCGTCGTCCGGCTTTATTGGGTCGTCTATTATAATTGCACCGCCGAAGCCGTCAGCGTTCAGTCCGTCGAGTTCTTCTACTTCCTTTGCCAATTCGTCGTTTTCTTCTTCATCAACCAAACCCGCGCCGAAGCCCGTAACCTGCCCGGCGGAAGAAACGGCATACAAGCCGCCGCCTTCGGTCGTGTACCACTTCTTTGTATTGGTTGAAGTCGGTATAGTAGCCGGGAAAATGCGTCTGTATTCCGGTTCGTTTATAATATCCTGCACGCCGCGCGAGTTGTCGCGGGCTAAGTCGTCGGAATAGGAAAGATGAATAAACTTAGCCTTCGGATTGATAGCCAGTCCTTCCGCTATAAAGTTCTTAACCGCTAATTCTGTCTTTCCGTATCGTGGTGCAATGTTTATGATAAGGCGCGTAATTTCCCCGCAAAGCACTTTGTCAAGCGCAGCAGCTATTTCCCTATGGTGTTTGCCTACAACAAACTTGCGCTTCTGCCTTATCTTGAAGAAGTATCGCGTAAAGTTTAACGTACCCTGCAAAACAAAGGTACGTATTACGTCTATATCCCTTATCGTTTTAGCACTCACTATCCAGCTTTTTAAATAGTTCCTTAGCTTCTTCCTTCGTCAATGTACGGGCGGGTGGTATAAGGTCTTTTCCATCCTTCCCGGTAACTTCCGCGTTTTGTCGGTTGCGCCAGCGTTCCGGTTCTGCGTTGGTAAGCGTGAATATTATTGCCGCTGTGTCCGGCTGGAAATGCTTATCTACTGTCTTTTGCTCCTTTATACGCGGTATTTCCTTCCCGTTTACATCAAACTTGCCGCTTCCTACGGTTACTATATGCTTTTCCTGCACCGTATAGCCTTGTATCTTTTTTAAAAGGCTTCGTTTTGCTTCTGTGGCAAAGAAGGCTAAACGTTTATCTTCTGCCTTTTCTAATGCTTCGCAAAACTCGCTTTTATCATTCTTCCAACGGTAGAAGGTCGCTTCGTCAATGCCAACGGCGCGGCAAAGTTCCGGGACGCTGTAAGTGTCCTTTGCTACAAGCTCACAAATACGCTCTACTATTTTGGGCGTGTATTTGGTCTTTCTGCCTTTCTTTGCCGTATTATTGTTACCTTCCTTAGAGTTCATGACTTACGTTATTATTGTGGTAATTCGTCGCTTATATGAAGTTCCCCGAAATCTTCTTTAATGTTCTTCGGGTCGCCTTTGTAGAATACTAATACATCATCGTGCAGGTTACTGTTTTCCCGGCTCTTGTTGAATATCTCCAACGCCTTTTTAACCTGGAACTCTTCAAAACTATCTATCGTTTCCTCTACGCTGCCTTTACAGAAAACCAGCACGTTTTGATGAACCTTTCCTACCTTGCGCGTACCGTTGAACTGCCGCCGTACTCTTATTGCAAGGCTGGTTATTTGGTTTACAAGGATAAGGGAATTGTAATAATGAAGACCGCACCCCGTAAATGCTTCTATTGTGTGGCTTACAAAGTTTCTGTAAATGCCCTTCTTATCCCGTATATCCCCAACGACAAAAACCGCGAAACGGTTATTTTTTAACCGGGTGCAGGATTGCTTTATAATACGTTTGTACGCTTCAATGAATTGCGCATAGTCCATGTTTGAAATATCGCGCGGGTCATTGCTATATACTTCCAAATCCGCGTAGGGCGGGCAGGAAAAAATCATATCGAAATCTCCACTTATCCCGTTCGTGCTAAGAACGTCTTCAAGCTGGGAACTATCGCCTACCGTCCATTGGGGAAAGAATGGGCAACTTACACCTAATACTTCTTCCGCGTTTGTTCTGTTGGCTCTAATTTGGGCTTCGCTCAAATCATTGCCGACGTAAGGCATGTTCAACTTTGCCGCTACTATGCCGCGAACGCTTCCGCCTGCGAACGGGTCTAATATCCGTCCGCCTTCAATGTTGAACCAACGGTAAGAAAGTTCGGTTAATACCGGGTCGAATATGCTTGTAGTAGTCATTGTTTTAAGCCCTAAACGCTCCATTTCCGCTATCACTTCTTCCGTCTGTGGTTCTCTGCCTAAAGTTTCGCGTAATGCGTTCTTGGTATCGTAAAATATTGGCGGTTGCGCTGTCTTTGCAAAAGTCAAATCTTCGCTTCTACCTTCGTCGCTTTTTATGCCTATTTCCAGCCATGCCCGGCGGCGTTCCTGCCATTCGGCGGTACGGGTATTCAATACAGAAAACGGCGGCAAAATAAAGTCGTCTTTAAGGCGTTTAAGTTGTTTTTCCGGATTTTCATCCCCTTCGCTGTCTTCCCCAAAATCTACCGGAACGCCCCATGCTTCGTTATCTATACCGAACTCTTCTTTTGCCTTAGCTATGGCTTCTTCGTCCCAATCAAGATTAGCGGCGGCTGTCGCGTTGTCTGCTAACGCAAGTTCGCGCCCTTCCTTTGTATCTAAGTCTATATCGTTGCGCTTTACGGCTACAAGTTCGTTTCCGGTTGTTTCGACTATAATAACATCTTCCATGCCTGCACTTGCAAAGCCTTCGGTAGTCTTGTTTCCGGCTATAATCTTGTTGTTTTTGTCGAGCAGGATTGAACGCCCCGCGCCGAATGTGCGCAGGCTTTTTTCTATCATGCTTTGCCCGAACTGCGTACCCTTGTTGAAATTCAAGTCGTCCGGTATAAGGTCTTCTATTTTTGTCTTTTTAATCTTTGCCATATTAAATCGTTTTTAATAAAAAAGGGCGTGGTCTTTTACGCCGCGCCCCGCTTCGGCTCTTAGCCGTTGCTATCAGCTATATGATGCTTTTGTAAAGCCTGAATAAACAAACCAACAACGGCGGTAACGCGACCCGGCGAACAATCCCCGTTATTGCCCTCGTTTTGGTTTTGCTGCAAAAATAAAAGGTTTAGCGTATTAAAGTGATACGCTAAACCCTAAAATACTTCGCCAAAACTTCACGCTCCCTACTTTTTCGGGAATAAGTAACTTATTACTTCTTTTCTGAAATCATCGAAAGAACGGCAAATAACATACTTGTTTCCGGCGGCTTCCGCTGCCTTCTGCCATTGCTTTTGTGTTTCGCGCTGTGTACTGCCCTTTTCTTCGGTCTTGAACTCAATACAAAGGGAAGCAAAGCCGCCCGAAGGTTTTAACAGTATCATGTCGGCTACCCCGGCTGTAACACCTTCGCCCTTCAATATCCCGGCTTCCCGTTTGTTCCGCGCTCCGCCGTTGGGTACTGCAAAAAGTAGTAATCCAATTTCCGGGAACTGCAAACGGAACCACTTAACGCAACTTTGTTGTATTTGGCTTTCTATATGCCTGGACTTTTTCCGGGTAGTAGTCTTATTGGCTATCGCCTTCATTTCCTCAAATGTCATTTCCCGCCGCTTTTTCGTTAGCCTTTTCCGCTGCTTTTCGGGCGCGTTCCTGCTGGTTAAGGAAAACAACCCGTCGGGCGGCTTCAAAAACAATGTTCGCCACTACATCGCGTTGCCCGCGTGATAGTTGGCTTTCCTTGTTGGCTATCTTCGGGAACTCCGAAAGGATGAAGGAAAGCGAAAGGTTGCCTTCGTCCATCAACCGAATAACCGGGGAAGATTTTAACTGTGCCCCGCCTATCTGTACATTTCTGCGGGCTTCTCTTGTTTCTGTTATAATGTTTTCTACCTGCGTATTGAACTTCTTATCTTCCAATATACGCGCGTCAATCTCTACATTAACCATAATGCTAATTTTTATTTTTACGTTTTACATCAATCCAAGCCGTCACTATTGCGCTGGCAAAATTTGCTATGCTGACTACTATAAGTATTCTTGTAAGCCAATCTATTTTTGCTTCGTGAGCCAACAAGCACGCAATAAGCGAAAGCCAGAATGTTATTTCCTCAAATTGGTAACTTTTCATCGAATAGCCTTTAATCGTTACTACTACGGTTTAATAAATCTTCGTCAAAAGCCCCGAAAAGCGAAGTTTGCCGGGCTTTTTCCTTCTCGCTTAGAAGTTGTTCTACCCGCTTTATTTCCGTGTCTATTTCGGCTTCTAATTGCTTCGATTTGCTTAGCGCGGAAGGTGCGCGGAAACGGAAGTATTCTTTTTGTGCCTTCCGCATCTCTACAACTTTGTCGTAAAACTCCTTTGGGGTCATAACTGTGCAAATAAATTTTGTTGTATTCCCTTCTTCGCGGTTCTTGCGTAAATCGGGCATTTGTTCCGATAGGCGCAAGCCCCTAACTTGGCTTCGTCAAATCGTTGCTCCCAAAGTTCCGCATAGGCTTCCGTTCCCGGTTCTGCTTCTGTGTTTAGGAAGGCTAACAACTTCATGCAGAAAAAGCCGCGTTCTTTGGTCTTTTCGCCGTATATCTCTACCAAACCGTTACCGTTTACTTTCATTTCCCTGCTATTTTTTGTTCCACCTTTGTTCTTAATCTCGCTTCTGCATCGGCTACGTTCTTTCTCGCACGCTCCAGCTTTCTCCGAACTTTAACTAACTGCGGGTCGTTGGTTTCGTCAAAGAACAAATTACCTTTGTTTGCTTCGATGTAGTCTTTTATCCTATTTTCTTGTAAGGTTATTCGCCCCTTCAATGCGATTAGTCTTGATAAATCGGAATTAAAGCCGTATGTTTCTCCGCTTGTTTTATCATAAAAAGACAATGTCTCATATATATGTGCTCGCGGGTCTGTACACGTTAATTTAGCCATGCGCCAATTTATAACCCACCGTCGCCGCTGTAAGATTTCGCGGGGTAGGTCGTAACGGTGTAATACAACTTTTTTGCCGTTTACCTTCTTGCAAATACAAAGTACACAATACACTTTTATGCCTAATTCCCGTTCTGCCTTTGCGTATGCTTTTACAATTTCCTCCCAACTTTCGCCGATACCTTTTTCTTGTGCCATAAGCTAATATCTGAACGTTGTAAATTGAATAATAGCAAAGGTTAGCGCGTTTTCCTGCGCCTTATCGAATACCGGGATAAACCATGCTGCAAATTCCGAAGGTGTCATCCCGTCGTTACGCGCCAAATCTTCCAACTTAACTGGGTGTCCTTCAACTTCTGCGGTAAAGTTTAAACCGTTCCTTCGTAATATCAAAGGCTGAACTATGCACATGTTAGCCGGAACTTCTAAAATACTTTCCTGCGGGCTTCTATACGGTTTGTCTGCCCATTGTCGTAGGCATAACGTACCGCTTTTTTCCTGCAAGGCGGTTATTTTTTTCTTCCAATACTCATAATTGCATCGGCATGTGTGCCGCTTTTGACCGTTAAGAACCTTCGCCTTAAAATCGGTTGCTTCGCCTGCCCGGAAATGTGCCGGGAAGAACTTCTTACTTAATAATACTACTGCTTTCATTATCGGTCTGTTGGGTTGCGTCGGGCTGTATGAATAAATCCGACTTGTTTATAGTTATAAAAATGGGTTGCAGCGGTTGGTTGAAGGTTAGAAGGCTTACCCATAATTCGCCCGTTTTGGCTATTTTTTTTCGTTCCGCTTCGTCTAATTCAAAACAGAAAATAGCCTGCCCTTCTTTCGTTTTATGTGCTGGCAATGGCTTGTATTCGGGTTGTCCCTCGCCGTAAACTACGTTTGCTTCTTGAAATTTTTTTGGTTTCATTGTCTTACTACTTTTAAAGTTTGTATAGTTCTTTATTTTTCTTGTTTTTCTTGTTTTTCAGAATGGGTTGATATATATTTCTGTTCTGTTTTCATCAATATATCAACCAGCTTATGTTCTTCAAGAAAATGCGCCTTATCTTCATCTGTAGAGCATGAATGGAACTGACTTAAATAACCTTGTGTCGTCGCTTTTAAAATAGTCTGTAAATCGTTGTTTTCCCAACAATATGGGCAAACGTAGAACACCCCGTATTTATCGGTAATGTCTATATGTTCATGACTGCAAACCGACCAAGGCAAATTACAAATCCCGCAACAACTTTCAGAACGGTAAATTTGCTTATAGGCTGAAACGACAAAAGGCAATCTTTTTATTTCTTCTTTTCTATTCATTTTTCTGTTAGCTGAATATTTTTAAAAAGGAAGATCATCTTTTTCGTTTTCTGGTGGAAACGGCGACGCACTTCCCGCCGGGGTATAGGTTGGCGGCGTGCTGGTAGTAGCTGGCTGTTGCTGCTCGTTTTGTGTTTCCTGCTTACTGCCTAATAGTTGAAGTTCACGCACAAGGCAATTAACACCCGCTTGTACTCCGTTCCCGGAATTGAATGTTTTAACGGAAAGGCTACCGCGTACATATACCTGCGTTCCCTTCTTCAAATAACTTACTACGGAACTTTCGCCGGGCTTTAGGCAGCTAACCCACGTTGTCCGGCTGTGCTGGTTGCCCTGTCCGTCTTTATAGCGTTCTGTACTCGCAACGTTGAAAGCAATAAACTTTTGCCCGTTGAACTCTTTAATTTCTGCATCGTTGCCGATGTTTCCTATTACTGTTACTGCTAACATAAATGTTTAATTTTATGGTTAATATATTCTTGCCATTCCGGGGTTATAACGTCCATCACGTCTTTTCCCGGATTATTTTCTTGCCAAACTTGTGCTTCCCTTACCATTTCGTTTGCAACCTCGGTAGGGGTTCTTAACCCGGTTACGTCCATCAAAAAGCTACAATCCGGTATAGGTACTATTTCCTCAATAAAATCAAATGTCAGTTGCTCCATGCCGTCTTTCTTATCCTATTGCGCTATAATAGGCTACGTGTATCACGTCGTACATCTTTCCTACTATCGCAAATTGAAAATTACTATCTGCGTTCGGTTGAACGTTGGGAATGTTTATAAATTCGTAAGTGTACCCTTCAACGGTATAGGCGGCTATTTCCCGGTTGCTTTTAGCGAAGGCTGTTAAGCTACTCATCAATAGCTTATAGTAGTCTTCCCCGAAAGCCTTTATTAGCTTGCTTTTATTTCTTAGTGCAAATCTCATAGCGAAAAACCGTCTTATTTTAATACGTCTTTTGGAACACTTAACTTTTTACTCAATAGGGTAGCAACCTTTTCGGCTGCTGCGCGAAACTCTTTGTTATACTTGTATTCGCTATCGTACCGCCGAAGGTAATAACATATCGTACTTTGGTCGTGTAAGGTTTCTTCCGCTATACGTTGGGTATTCTCGCCGCGTTTTTTGCAATGATGCGCGTAAATCATCCGGGCGTAAACGTGCCAGCGGTTACGGCTGTCTTCTGAAATGGAAGCGAAGCTAACCCCCATAGCTGTAAGTATAGCCGTCTTTATATCCCGGTGTTTGGGTGGTTTCTCATAGTTTATAATCAGTCCCAAACCTTCGGCTATGTACAGTTCCAGCCCTGCGCCCGTGCTGCGTTCCCAATTAGAAAGCATATAAATCGCGTCGCAATCAAGCAAAAGGCGAATATCCACCTTCATTTGTTCGTGCCAGCGCGAACCCGGCTTTAATTCGTACCGCAATGGGTTTACAACCTCGTAACCCTTTGCCATAAGTTCCGCTTCCGCCTTGCTGAACCTTTCCACGTATTCAGCTACCGGAAGTCCGGTTATCTGTCCCGAAATATAAACTTTGTGCTTCTTCATGTCTTCTATGTTTTTTTGCCCGTTAAGGCGTTATTATATTGTTTCCCTTACATCTTACTGTCTGAAATACGATAGTTGAAAATCGTGGTTCATTTGTACGCCTATCGCGATGTTAGCCTTGTTAGTCTTGGTCGGTAACTTGAATTATCGAAGCCTATAAGGTCGAACATCTCTATAAATCGGTCGGCTACGCGAACCCCGTAACGCTTGGCTATATCTTCGTCGCCTTCCAAGTTTGAGGTTATAATCGTAAATAGCTGGCGGTCGTAACGATGGTATAGCAAATCTACCAACGGGCTAACCTCGTTTCCCCAAACCTTTAGGCTTGCTGGTTCTGTCCCTACGTCATCAATGCAAAGAAGCTCGGTATTCTTCAAATCCGCTAAAAGTTCCTGCTTTTCGCCTTTTGCTGCTTCTGTAAGTGCGGAAGCTGGAATAAAGGAAACACCTTTACGCTCAAACGATATATCGCTGTGGTAAATCGTGTTTATTAGCTGGGAAATTGCACGCGCTAATGTTGTCTTTCCGCATCCGGGTGTTCCGTACATGAATAACCCCGGTTTCATGCTTTCGCCAACAAGCCAACGCGCCGCCATTGTAAGGTGTTGCCTTGTCGCTTCGTCTTCTTGGTAGGTATAACCCCGGTTTTCAACTTGGAAACGGTAACATTCGCGTAGCATGGCGGGTACGTCCTGCGTATAACGGTCAATCCTAAAGCGTGCTACGGCGGGGCTTCTTTTGCGTAGTAGGTTCGCAAATGCCGCTATATCTATTCGTTGTATCGGTTGCTCCTGCTTTTTGTTCTCTGTTGTTCCCATTGTCTTTCCTTATTTTAATTCTTAGATGATTAATCAAATGCCGCGCCCATTCGGTATAATTTATGTGGGTATCTCCGGTTAGTTCCCATTCATCTATAACTTCTTCGGCTTCCTTGCGCAATCGTTCGGGAGTGACATAAAGTTGCATGCAAATGGTTTCTATCTGCGCCCTTTTGTTTTCGCTGAAAAATTCGGTTAGGAACTTACGGTTTTCGGTTTCCTTGCCGTTTGTGCTTTCTCTCTCGCGCACACCATCAAGAAGAGCAGGAGAAGGATATTTATTAATCATATCAATATCATTACATATCATATCAATGTTGTTTTCGGTTGTTTTCGCTTGTTTTTTCAACCCTTCGGTTGTTTCGGTTGAAAAATCAACCGCCAGGTTGTTTGGGTTGTTTTGGCTTGTTTCCTCGGTTTCCGTATTCTTTTTCTTCTTTCGTGCGTTCTGATTACCTTTAGGTGCACCCCCTAATTTGCCGTTAGCTTTATTCAACTGCACTGTTTCCGCGTAACGCTTGTTATCAGCTTCAAGACGTTTTCGGATGGGTGCAAATGCTATCCTAACGGTTTTGTTTGCCGTCATTGCTTCCAAATCTTCCACCGCCTTCGTCCGTATAGCCTCGTTTTCGCTTTCTAATTGGTTGTAGGCTCTAATCGCGCGGAACAACATAGCCGTTTCTTCATCATCGAGTTCATCAAGCACTGAAAGCAAATCCATATATAATACGAATGAATTTTTATCGCCCATGATAGATATATTTAAGGGGACACGCCCGAAGGCGCGCCCCGGTTAGTTAATAACTTTCTTCTTGGTCTTTATATGCCAAACAGAAGGCTTTTTCTACAATCGCATTGCAAGCGAAAGGCGAAGCCGCAAGTATGGAAATATCCACTACTTTGCATTCGTCGTTTTCTTTCTCTATGCGTTCTTTTATCCTGCTGTTTATCCATGCGGTAATGACTACCTTAGCCGTATCTACGTCGCGCGTCTTTACAACAAAATCGTAGTTCTGCTTATTCGGTTCTTCTTCGTCTTCCGATTGTATTGCTACGTCGGCTTCAACCTTATAATACTTCGTGTCATTGCGCTGTTCTTCCCCGTCGTTGCTTTCTTCGCCTTCCTCGTTTGCTCCTTCCTGCGCTTCCACGTGCTTCCGCAGTCGGTTGTTAAGGATTATAACCCTATCCATCAACTTTATGCCAACGATGTCGAACGGTTGGGTAAAATTCAGCTCTATATAGTCGGTCGCAACCTCATAGGCTTTGACTATGTTTTGCGCCTGCAATATAAAGTTATGCCGCTTGCCGCCAATGGTAGCGGAAATCTTGAACGGGTAAAGACTGGTTCGCTTGTTTTCGTAAGCGAGCCTTCGCTGGTTACTTACTTCTACTTCCTTTACGTCATTGCTTTGCAAGTAGAAATTTATTTCGGTCGCCAAATCGTTATCTATATACTTCCCGCGCTCAAACAAAATTTCGTTGCGTTCAATGGTTACAACTTCGCCCGTTTCGTCGTCCACAAAATCCTCGTTCCATGTACGCAAAACGTTTGCTGCCAAGTATTTCCCTATTATCCGGCGTATGTCCGAAGTTTTGAAGCGTACTTCGTCTTTCCGGGTCTGTATTTTTTCGTTCTGCTTCATAGCTTATCCGCGTTAAAGTCCTTTGACGGTTTGAAAACAACAACCTTGCGGGCTGGAACTAATATGGTTTCGCCCGTATTTATGTTCCGGGCTGGTTTCGCCTTGCGTTGCTTCGTTTGAAAAGTACCGAAGCCGCGAATAGTTACCGCATCGCCGCCCGTCACTTCGTCCCGAATAACATCAAATGTACGTTCTAATACTTCCTTTACTTGGTAGCCGTTTAATCCGGTCTGTTCCGCTACCGAGTTCACTAATTCCTGCTTTGTCATAGCTTCTCAATTAAAATTTGTTCGTATAAGTCTGTAAATTGGTTGCCCGCGTACCGTGCCAAACGTGAAGCGTAAAAGCAAAGCCGAGAGCCGATATACGCACTCGTCGGCGCAGCCGCGTAAGACGTAATCGCGTACGAAAGCCCGGCAGAACCTTTGCCTTTCGCGTTTTCTTGTATATAGAAGTAAGGGTAGTATTTGTATTGGTCGGTATTGTTCCAATCCGGTTTCCAGCCTTCGTTAAGTGCTGCGGCAATAGTTTCCAATTTGCGGCGTGCTATTTCGTCCGGTCTGAACCCTTGCGCCTTCGCGTTTTGTTCGTTTATCGGCTCTACTCCCAATACTTTACATGCGTCCTCGTAGGTCTTTACCCGGTCGGTTATTTCCTCGTAATCTTCTTCCTTGTAGAAGTAATCGAAAATAGTACCGTTTCCTTCGCTTTCGGTAAGTTCCTTTACAGCGTCCTGCGCTTCTTCTATACCGTCATATCTACCTTGCAAACGCAAACTATCGTTTTCGTTTTCTTTTCTGTATAAACAAATCTTTTTCATGTCGTTAAAAATAAATGTTAAAATAATGTTCCCTGCTTGGGCTTGTGCGCATCTTCATAAAGGATGCGCCTTTGTCTTGCTATGCTCAACCGTACCGCTTTTATAGCTTCCTCACGTCCTTTTAGGCTTTCTTCGTACTCCAAAAGTTCGCTTTCGGTCGTAGCCAAGAAATAGCCTTCGGAAGTCGCTATAAGTCCCGGTAGAAGGTCATTTGTACGAATGTGGTTTATTATCTTCCTTAGTCGTGCCGCGTCTATCTTGTAGCCGTCACGTAACCGGGAAATAATATACTTATTCGTTACCGCGTTGGCTTTGCCTATCTTGGTTTTCAAGCCTTCAAGAATAATCGGAAGGATTACTTTCCTTTCGTATTCTGTCAGCGGTTGCGTTTCTTCTGAAAACCCTTTAATCATAGTGCTTGCAATTAAAAAGGTGTTTTGTTGAAACTAATCCGTAATCCGGGTTTTGCAACGTGTACCGTTTTTCCGGTGGCTTTTGCTATTCCGTCCCGGAAGGCTACCGCGTCGCCGTTCCCTTCGCTTATATGTATCAATACTATGTTATTAACCCGTGTTAGGTCGTTAGCCTTCAACGCGTCCAAACAAGTATAGTAGCTTAAATGGCTTCTCCGTACTCGTTCTTTCAATACTTCCGGTATATAACCTTCTGTTACATTGCGTTCCAATATATCCGGGTCGTAGTTGCATTCAATTAATATGTTGTTCAACCCGGCAAATGTGCAAGGCAAATAGAAAGTATCGGTAGCAAACAATACGCCGCCCGTTTCTTCATGCCAGACGTAGAAGCCCAACGGTTCGCGGCTGTCATGCTTCGTGGGAAAGGGAATGATAGTAAAACCGCCCAGCCGTAAATGCTGGTAACTTCCGTTTTCCATCCTTATGGGGGTAGGTCGCCAGCAAGAATTAACCTTAGCGGTTTCTATCGTGCCTTTGGAAGCGTAAACCGGAACAACGTAGTTTAAAACCTCATTAATACGCCCGGCATGGTCGCCGTGTTCGTGAGTAATGAGGCAGCCTACTACTTTCTTTACGTTGTTGCCCAATGCTGCTAATACCTTTTTGAATGGTATTCCAGCTTCAAGCAGAAGGGCTTCGCCCGCATTTTGCAAAACGTAGGCGTTACCCTCTGAACCCGAACCAAGCACGGTTAATTCCATATTTAGAACAATGGTTTAGCGTTATTACTTCCGCGACCTTCCCGTGCTTGCGGCGGGTTGGCTGGCTCGCTTTGCGCCGTTTGTCCGCCCGTTTGTCCCTGCTGGGCTTGTATGGGTTGCCCATCGATAACCCCAATAGTAGGCGCGGCATTCGCTTCTTCCTTTATTTCTTCGGCTACCGCATCCACTATCGGTACGCTGCTTTGTTCGTCTGCATCGCCGAAGTCGCACCCCGTAATGTACTCGTATAGGGCTTTCTTAGCCTTTCTTTCGGCTTTTCCGCGCAGTTGGTCGTGGCTGCTGTAATCATCCTTCTTTACGGTTGCAATAATGCTAAAGCCGTTTTTCTCCCCGTTATACTCATAGTTTATTTTGCAGGGTATTTCGGCAAAGTTCTGCGTTTGCCCCTTGTCGTATGAGGTATCAATGAAGTATTTTACGCCCAGCTTGCGAAGAAGCGAAGTATAACCTTCCTTAGTGGGGTACATCCTTTCGGCTATTATATTGAACTGGTTTCCGGTCGGAAGCAAGCCGATAGTAACCGCGTCTATGATGCAATCGCGCACTATGTCACGGGTGTAAAGAGGAAGCGGGGCGCGCCCGCCGCTTCTTGCACGCCCGTTTCGGTCTGTAAGAAATCCTATTTTCGTGTTCATCAAAGGCATGAAAACCTTATCCATTACTTCATCGGTCATGGCTTCGCGAAGAAGTGCTATTACGTTTACGGCTGTAAATGCCGCACCGAAGTTGCTTACTATCTGCAAAGCCGAAGCGTCTTTGCATGCTAATTCAAACTTTTCTTTTGCTGCCAATACGGTAGCGGGTAAAGTGTTGGTATTCATACTATCGTTAGTTAATTATTGTTCATTATGTCCTTTAAAAAGTCGTCTATTCCGCCACCTTTAATCATCTTTTCAAAAGCTATTTCGCGGGTTGCTCGTTCTACTATCGGCGCGGACTGCTTTCCGGTAAGAAGTTCTTTCAATCCCTTTATTATGGCTCCATAATTTCCGCAAAAACCTACCATTACTCCGGTACTTCCTTCGCCATTTTTATCCTTCGTATCAGTGTCGCAACCTACTACGATAAGACCGCGTGAACTGCTTCCGTTACAGAATGGTACTAAATGCTTTTGCATTACTTCTGTGGTGGTCTTCAAAAAGTCGCTTTGGGGTTCTTCTTGGCTGCTTTCCGCTTGTTGCGTTTCTCCGTTTTCCGAAGCAAAGCAATAATAGTCACGGTACAAGTCCGCAAAGTGTTCGGCTGCGTATTTCGCGAGCGCGGACGTGGGAAAGCAAAGCCGAGAGCCGATCAGCGCAGACGTAGACGTAGCCGCGGCAGACGTAAGCGCGTACGAAAGCCCGGCATTTACATAGCGGAATAGCGGGTAATACTTCCATTCGTTTTGGTCGTCCCAATTCGGTTTCCAGCCGTTATTAAGCGCGCGGGTTATTACAGTCAGCTTGTGGTAGGCTAACATACTTCTTTGGTCTTCCTTCGGGAAAGCGTTAAACACTTCTTCGTTAATCGGTTGAATGTTCAAAACTTTACAAGCGTCTTCGTAGGACGTGATTTTCTTTGATGTATCCATAAATTTGTTTATTAAAATGGTTAATAATGTTCTGTTATTCTACTTTGAAGTCTTCGGTAGTTACTACCAACTTTATAAGCTGGCTAACAACCGGGATAAACTCGTTAATACTTTCTGCGTTATCCACGAAAATAGGCGCGCTAACGTTGTGGAATGTGCAAAGGGTGTTTATTATGTCAAGCCCGGCATTAACTTTCCCGGCTTGGTTCTTATCCGCGTATTTTACCCCGTCAATAAGGCAAATGCAATCCGGTTCTTTTTCGCCGTTTACGAGCGTTTTGTACATCTTGAACTGAACCCGGCTAAACAATCCGTTTACGCGGCGTTCCACTTCCGTCATACGGGCTTTTATCAAATCGGCTATTACTATTTCGCATCCTTGTATTTCGGCGCGTTCCTGCGCCAATTTTGCGGCTTCCCCGTTTAGTTCGGCTATGCGCTTTTCGTTGGCTTCTATAATGGTGCGAAGGTTTAGCTTACGCTTTACTTCATCAAGCCGGGCGGTAAGGTTGGCTTTCCGTTGGCGTATCTCTGTTCTGCTTGCCGCGTCTTCTGCGTTGAAGGCTGGAAGCTGTTCGGAAAGTTCCTTTATTTCTTTTTCAAGTGCAACCCATTCCGGGAGGTCTTCTCCGTTAATATCCGGTTCGGTATTTACGCGTGGATTATCATTCAAAACCTTTTGCAACGCTTCGCGGTCTTCTTTCGCCTTTGTTACGGCGGTAGTGTGGCTGGCTTCCAATTCAGCTAACGCTTTGTCTATCCGGTTGGCTTCTTCTTCCTGCGATGTTATCATTTCGTTTAATCGCTGACCGTCCGTATTAATCTTGTTAAGGCGTTCTTCCCGGTCTGCATAGAATTTTTCGCGAGCGGCTTCCCGGTCGGTATTATATTTTGCTAATGCTACCGGGTCGGCACAAGCGTGCTTGAACAACGGGCAAACAAGGCTTTCCGTAGCGGTAAATTCTTCGGCGTTTACTTTGTACCATCTTTTGCGTAGTTCGTTCTGCATTTGCTTGTAGCCTTCTATCGTGCTTTGCGTCCGTTTCTTCTCGTTCGTCAAACGGTCGTATTCGCTACGGTAACGGCTGGCTTCGCTGCGTTCGTCGTTTATAACCTGCTGTAACTTGCGGTCGGCATTATTGTAGGTTTCGTTCTTTTTGAACGCTTCGTTCCTTGCCGTTTCCTTTGCATTAAATACTAAAGCGTGCTGGCTGCTACGTTTGTCATTTATGGCGGTTTGTACCTTAGCGGCAGCTTCATAGGCGATACGGTTGGCTTCCGCTGCTGATGCGGCGGCTTCGTCTATGTCGTTCAATTCTTTTGTAAGCTGTTCCTTCTCGGTATTAAGGGCGGCATAATCCGGTGTCAGCGGGGTAGCGCGCGTTATTTCGTCAATACGTGTAGGTATCTTTTCCAGTTCCTTCGTTATCTTCTCCTTTTGCGCTGAAATCTCGCGTTTATAGTCTTCTACGGTTTTCCCGCTAAGCTGTTCTATCAAAGTGGCAAAGGCTGTATTGCCCTTTGCTATGTCTTCGTAGCTTACTCCCCCGGCAATCTGCAAAAGCATTTCACGTTGTGCCGTCCAATGAAGGGAAAGAAAATAGTAGGGGTTGGTAATCATCTTGAAAACGGCTTCGGGTATAATCGCGTTTATACGTTCGTCGTATTCGCTTTTTGTTTTTAATGGGACTCCGTTATAGAAGTAGTCGGTATGGTGTCCCTTTAACTTCCTTTCCGTCTTTCCCTTCTCTGTTTTCCATTCTTCAACCAATACGCGGCGAAGTTCTACGGTTTCAACGCTTCCCGTTTCGGTATCTATTATTTCTAACGTTCCGGCTACTTCGTGTTCAAGGTCGGGAATAAAATTGCCTTCCGCGTCGTTGGTCTTAATTCCGAATTTGCTATCTACATTCCCTTCGCTGTCTTTGCCCCAAAGAAGCCATGTAAAAGCGTCCATAATGGTAGTTTTTCCCGTACCGTTCCGTCCGCTGATGGTTGTAACTGTGTCGTTAAAGTCTATAACGACGTTACGCAAGCCTTTGAAATTAGCAAGGCTTAAACGTTTGATGATTGCTTTTTTGCTCATATTACTGATATTTTTGAAGTGAATAAAATCCCGCGTCAAGACTTACGGTTATTTTCTCTAATTTCTTCTTTTGGGCTGCATAGGAGCGCGCTATGCTGTTCAGGTAGCCCGTAAGGTTTACTATGTAGGTGCGCTTCTCTATGATGCAGTTTAGGGCTACGTCTAAGACGGCTTCCCAAACTTCCCGTACGCGTTCCGGCTGTACCGCTATTCTGTGCCGGATGATGTATTCCGTAACTTTTGCTTTACGGCTTTCAATCTCGGTTATTACCATTGAAAAATCACCCGTTCGGTATGCCTGTAACACAATCGCGCAAAATTGGATGGCATTCAAATATTCTTCTTGTATGTTGGAAACGCTTTTTTTCTTTCTCAAACGTTCCCTAATCCGTTCTTGGAATGTATTACGGTCTATTAGTTCTATCTGCCCGCTGGCTGTTTCAACTATACAGTATTTTCGGCTAATCTCGCGCGGGTCTATGTTCTTTTCCGCCGAATAGAGGAAACGTTTAAGGCTTCCGGTGTATTTTTCCCCGTTATCCGCCTTTAATATCAATGCATTATTGCATGGTTTCAATATACGCGGTTCTACTCCCCGGCAGTAGCTTCGTATCTGCCTGCTTTCCCTATTTATTGCGTATTTAGAAAAGCCGGGAATGTTAATCCAAATATTATTAATCATATAGCTGTGTTTTAAAAAGTTATTTCTTTTTGTTGTCCGCTGCCAGCTTTAACGCTAAATCAGCGTCAATAATCAGTAGCGCGCCTACTTGCGTTATCGCTTCATCAATCCGTCCGGAAGCCTTCAACCGCGCTGCGGTTGTCTTGGAACAACCCAACAGCATTGCAAGCCCTTTCAAGCCGTACACGTAACGCTTTGCCGATTTGGGCTTTTCCGGTTTCTGTGCTGAAACTTCCATACGTTCGCCTATCGCGTCCAGAAATTCGCCGAGCGTAAGGTCTATAATTCTTTTCTTAGCATCCATAGTCTAACTGTTTTCGTCGTCTTTAATGTCCGGCACTGTCTTTGCCGCTACCTTTATCGAAAGGGCGAAATTCGCTACTACAAGGAATACCGCCCATATAGGAGCGGTTTCGGTGTCAATGCTTAGAAGGACAAAGGAAACGGCGACCCAAGCAAGGGTAAGCCAGTTATACCACTTTAGCGGCTTCGTAAATTCTATGCCGAGGGCTTTAAAAATCTTAGTCATAACTGCAAACTTCAAAAGGGTTATAATCGTTTTCGCCTTTGCGTCTTCCCGTCGTTTTGGCAATCCGTGTTATCTGCGCACGTCTTCCTACTCTGAAAAAATCGCCGTTTCCGGTAAGTTCCTTCGGGAGTATAATTAGAAGAAGGGCTACCGCTACGAATGTACGTTTCAACGGGTCAAGGCTTACCGGAACATTATGTTTTGTGCAGAACCACCAAACGCAAAGTTCTGTAGCCTTCTGTATGCCTACTTTCGCGTAGATGTTCCGGGCTGTGTTCTCTACTGTGCGGGTCGAAATAAACAGCATGTCCGCTACTTCTTTCTTGGAAGCTCCCCACGCCAGCAAGTGCGCTACCTCGGTTTCCCGTCTGCTTAGTTCTACCTTTAACCTCATACGTCCCAAATATTGGCTGTTATACCGTATTTGTTGAATACGCCTTCTACGGCTTTAGCCTGCGTTACTTTAGGCTCTATCTTTCCGTCCCGGTATGCGTAGAAGCTATTCCGGTTATTTATGCCCAAAGCAGCTTTTATTTCCGTTACCGCTATTTTGTAATCGCCTACTCGTAATTGGTTCAACCCGCTAAGGAAGCCTCTGCTTTTTTTCTTATTTTCTGTTGTTACTACCATAATTGTAAAATTTAAAATTCATAGTGCGCGGGGGAAGGTTCGCCCTTCGTACGCCCGTAGCGTCCCGCGCGCGGTCTGTTTCCGCAGTCATCGGTTTATAGCCTTTACAAAGGGGATTCCTTTTCCGCTGGCTTATATATAGTTCCTCTGATTTGTATTAAGGTAATACGTTAATCGGAAGAAGAAGCGTTACCTATCTGCTTGTAATAGCTGGTATCTTCCATGCTATCCATGTAGTTAAGCATACGCAAAAGTCTTTGCATGTCTTCCGGGCTTAATTCCCGTTCTTCTTCGTTGTTGTCGTCACTATGCTTGCCAAATAGCCTATGCTTTTGTATGTACGCTTCCGTAAACTCCTTTTGCATCCGCTTCATGTCCTTTGTAAGCTGTTTGTAGTGCCAATCGTACAAAGCCTGCAATTCTACGTACTGCATTTTGGTTAATTCAACGGTAACGTATCTTCTGCGCTGGCGGTAGCTCATCCGTTTTTCGTTTGTAACGTTGAAATAGCACTGGGTAAACAAAGTAAATCCGTACCCGTTTTCCTTTACGTTGAAGGTGTACTGCTGTTTTTCTTCCTGTGCTTCTACTATTTCTTCCAACGAAACGCCGTATTTAGCTAATAGTTGGTCTAACAAACGCTTTGCGTTCAGGGCTTCGCCTTTCTCGCCGCGTTCCGCAAGGGCTTGTAGTTTCTGAACCTTGCTTCTAATGCTTTCAAAATCTTTCTCCATATAGCTGAATGTTATGTTATTTTACATAGAAAGTGACGCGAAGCCCTCTACGCAGGCAGCACTTAACTTTATCTAATCCTGCTTTTAAAGCACGTGTTACAAACTTATCGGCTAAAGTTTCGCCAATCAATTTCAGAAGTCCGCTAACGCCTACCAGCTTGTTAATGCGGTTGCCTTCGTTGTCTATTCCGCTTACTTTAATGCGGAAGTTCTTGTTAATGAATTTGCTTGTATGTATCATATAGCTTTTATAAATTTCTGTAAATTAGCGTGTTTTTGTCATTGCTAAGTGTTCGATTTTTGCTTACCTTTGCAACTGAACAACTAACACAATGCAAATGTATAGTAAAAGCATACAATATGCAAACTAAAAGTGTTCATATTTTTAGCTGAAAGCCGATTTTTAACTTTTAGAAACAGTTATGTTTATGGAAACAAGTGTAAAAGAGCGACTTAAACAATTTATAGATACGCTGAATATTAGCGAAAGGGAATTTTGCAGGCGCATTGGCGTGTCTTCCTCTTATGTTATGTCTATAAAAAAGTCTATTCAACCGGATAAAATGCAAGCTATTAGCATACACTTCCCGGAACTTAATCCGCTTTGGCTTTTGCTGGGTCAGGGGGAAATGTTGTTGTCTGACGGAAAGAAGGAAGGCGAACAACGGCAAAATACGGGCGGGTTGCCTTCTTCCGAACTGTTGGCTAAGTTGCTGGAAGAAGCCAATAGCGAAAAGGCGCGTTTGCTTTCAATTATAGAAAGCCAGCAGCGTACAATAGAAAGCCTTACGGAATTAAACAAAAAAGCCAATGCCCAGACGGTGGAACGTGCTGGATGTGCAAATGCCGTTTAGTATTTGGTCGTAAAGTTCCGAAATTCTAAAAAGGCTTCCATAACATAGTATCACACGCACGTACTTATATGATAATAATATCATACAATCGCCGTATTAAAGTGATACGAAAATAAGGCTGTTTTAAGCCCATTTTCGCGTTATTTTATTTTCGCCTTACAACTATACCATTTTGGAACGAAACGCGCTTAAATTGAAAAATCAACAAAAATAACTATTAGCTATATGGTAGAAGTAAATGTAGATAAGTTTTATAGTAACCGGGCTTTGTACCCGTTTATTCCAGCAGTCGTGTTTGACGCGTTGGAAGCTGCCTATTTGTCCGGGAATGAATGTACCCGAATACCGGAAGGGGAATATAATAAAATGATGTCTGACCTTAAACGTGCGAATTTATGCCCCGTACAATAGCTAAACCTTCGCCTATAAGCGATGGGATAAACCGTCGTTTCTTTGAAGCTATTGAAGCGATTGTTAGTTTGGGTAAGGTTAGCGCGTTGGAGGCGTTTTGCACGCTTTACGATTTGAGTGCGCCACGTTATAGGGAAATGCGGCTTACTTATGGCGTTTCTCCGAAGCCCGGCTACCAATCACGCTACAAGAATATAGAAGTAGAAGCGATTTATTCGCTGGTCGTTAATTATCCTATTTCCTCACGCTGGCTTATAACCGGGCGCGGTAAAATGCTTATCGAATAATGAAGTTTTCTATTAAGTACCAATTATCGCCGCGAACGGAAGGGGATAGGCTTACGGAAAACGTGCCTATACGCTTACGGGTGTCTTTTGCTGGTATTCGTGTAGATTTACGTTCCGGCTATGTAATAGACGCGGAAAAGTGGGATAATAATAACGCCTGCGTGAAAGTCGGCGCAAAGAATAGTTTCAACCAAACGGCAGGCGAAATAAATCGCGCTCTTACAAACCTTTCATCTATTGTTGAAGAAGTCTTAACCCGGTTTGAACTCGACAACCGCAGAACGCCAACGGCGAAAGAGTTTAAGGCGGCTTTCGATGAAGCCGCCGGAAGGAAGAAGAAGGAAGTAACGCCGGACTTCTTTACTGTTTTCGACAAATTTGTAGTAGAAGCTGGTACGGCTAATAACTGGGTTCCGGCTACCTATACGAAATTTAGCAGTTTGCGTAAACATCTGTACGCTTATATGCCCCAGCAAATACTTAACCAACTGACAAAGGAAAAGCTACAAGGCTTTGTTAAATACCTGCAAGACGCGGGACAAATGAATACGACCGTAAGCAAGTATATGAGTTATGTACGTTGGTTTCTCCGTTGGGCTTGTAACAACGGTTACTATAATGGGCTTTTGCATGAACAATATAAACCGCGTTTTAAGGGGATAGACTGCAAAGAAGTTATTTTCCTTTCATGGGAAGAACTGCAACACTTTCTAAACTATCAATTTCCGGAAAACCGCAGTTCTTTGTCATGCGTACGTGATGTATTTTGCTTCTGCTGCTTTACCGGGTTGCGATATTCCGATGTAGCTCGGTTACGTCCCTGCGATGTCAAACGGACGACAAACAAGCCTTTTATATCTATCGTTACTATGAAAACCGAAGACCGTTTGCATATAGAGCTTAACAAATACGCACTTCAAATACTTGACAAATACAAAAACATTCATTTCCCCAAAGGGTTAGCTCTTCCGGTTATCAGTAATGCGAAAATGAACGAATACCTTAAAGAAGCCGCCGAAATAGCTGGAATAAAAGAACCCGTTAGAATAGTGTTTTTCAAGGGAAACAAACGTTATGAAAATGTTTTGCCGAAGTGCGAACTTCTTACCACGCATAGCGGAAGAAAGACGTTTATCTGCAACGCTATAAGGCTGGGCATTCCTACTAATGTTATTATGGAATGGACAGGGCATAGTGATTACAAGGCAATGAAGCCGTATATAAAAATAGTGGATGCGGTTAAAGAGGAAAATATGTCTAAATTTGACACCTTTTCCGAAGAAAGAAGAAGCAATAGTAAAAAATAGAAAACCCGAAAAAGTACCCGAAAATGGCTTTACTATTTGGGTACGGTCGTACTCAATCAATAGCGTAAAATCCTGAATATTCGGCTATTTATGAAAATGTGATAACAGTTGATTATATTTGAATATCTTGGGCTTAGAGCCGTACGCACCGCTTCTTAAGAAAGTGAAACAAAGAAAAAGCTCTGTAATTCAATGATTACAGAGTTTTTTTTATTTCACTTTTCTACTTTGTACACAGTTGGCTATCTAGCCGGAAATCATATTCTCGAAGCTAACTTCAAGGTTTTCAAATCATAGATTAAGATTTCATCCTTATCTGTTTTGTCATACTTGTTATTATTGTTTGTATCATAATAACCTGCGACGACAAGTTTACCTGTTTGTGTATTGACAGTCCCAGTACGGACAAAAATTTATCTTCCGTTAATTGAGTCATTTCTTTTCCGAGCGTATCGCACTCCCCCATAAGGTATTGTACCTTCCAATTCATTTTTCCTGAATGGAAAAGTTATAGTTTTTACTTCACGCCCTTCATCATTGCTCTTTGAATGATAAAAAGTTTCCTATTGTAAACTGAATAATCATATTTTAATTGTATTATTCGATATTTTACCACAATTACTACTACAAAAGTCAATTAAATATCACACCTTTGTACTCACTAAAAATTAGAATCATATATGAAAGAAGTAATATTTGTAATTTTAGAAGGGTTCGCCGACTGGGAAGGCGCATATATAGCTACCTGTTTGAATCAGGGAGTCAAGCCCGGAAATCCTATTAGTTATAAAGTGAAAACCCTATCAATAACTCAAGAACCCGTAAGTTCAATAGGCGGATTCAGAGTGCTGCCTGATTATGGGCTAAAAGATATGGCGGAAGATTATGCGGGGCTGGTGTTAATTGGCGGTATGAACTGGTTCTCACCTGAAGCTGAATTAATAGTTCCACTTGTAGAAAAAGCTATTAAAGAAAAGAAATTAGTTGCCGGAATATGTAATGCTTCTGTTTTTCTGGGTATGCACGGTTTCCTTAATGAGGTAAAGCATACCAGCAATACGCTCAATTATCTAAAACAGTATGCTGGGGATAAATATACAGGCGATTCGAACTATATCAATGAACAAGCTGTAAGAGACGAGAATATTGTAACTGCCAACGGAACCGGGCAATTGGAATTTTGCAAAGAAATATTATATGCATTAGAAGCTGATACTGCCGATGCGATAGAGGAAAGTTATCTGTTTTATAAAAACGGATTCTGTCCGGGAGCATAAAATGAATGAAAGAATGACCATTCTTAAAAAAGGAATATTTAAGCAATCAGAAAGAGAGACAATAGCATAACGATTTAAGAAAAATAGAAAAAAGCCCGGCATCTGTCGGGAGAAAGTTCTTTATTATTATCATTTGGGACATATATCATCCAAATAGCAGCTATTTTCCATTATTCATTCACCATTCAACATAAAATATTAAGATAACCGTTCTTTTTATTATTCCTATCCTTTCTAACAGTTATGCCAAACTAGAGAAAAACCACCCTCAAAAAGACCAGTTTCAGCTTCCTCACCGATGACAAACAAGTTCCTCGGTGAGGAAGCTAGCGACGCACACCGAGGAACACCCCGCTCCTCACCGAGGAACGAACGCTTTGCCAACAAGAAAAGATGCATTCCGTATGTAGTTTTATGCGAAATAGACCTGTATTTCCGCATATTATTGCACTATTTTATGCCGTTTATTCACTGGTTCATTGTTTTTAAAGTTGCTATTCTTTTATACAATCTTAAAAATAGCACATTGAGACTATAAAAGCGCTGTCTCTTAGTATCTCTTATATACTATGAGTTTTATTCTACGATAAAGCTCTCCGATTTGAAATTACTATAAAACCTACCGGAAGTTGCCGTAAATTTCAATACACAATAGTCGGGATCTGTCACTCCTTCCGGGTAATACATGGTATCACCCTCCTGCCAAATCATTTCTTTGCTGGCACTGTCTGTCAATACTTCCATTGTACCCCGCAGCATCGCACCTCTAAAAAATCTTGTATCACAAAAGTAAATACACGCATGATTGTTTTCCCGGTATTGCGCCACACGCATGGATGAAGTATTCGTTGTCAGATAAATCGTTTTTATCCCTTCCCTTTTTCTTGGCTGCAACATTGCCTTGATATTAGGAAATCCCTCCCTGTCTATAGAACCGATAAAAGCTGTTTTCAACTTATCAATCATGTTCCCTACTGTTTTTTCTGCGTCTCTCATCATTTCATTTTTTATTGTTAGTTATTATCTGATGCGAAAGTAGAGAAATAGAAGAGGAACGGCGTAATAAAAAGAAAGGGGAAAATAGTACTTTTTACGGTTTATGTGTTTTCCGATAAAGTAATGGAGTTTCTCCCGTATGTTGCCGGAAGCTGCGAATAAAATAGGAGACCGTTGAAAAGCAGAGTTCAAAAGCAATATCCGATATAGGGACGTTTGTATAAACGAGCAGTCTTTTAGCCTCATCCATCACTTTATTCTGAATATATTGTTTGGCGCTGAACCCCATTGTCGAGGTTACCATCTCATTCAAATAGTTTGAAGTAATGCAGAGTTTATCCGCATAATACTGAACCGAGTGTTGCTCTTTCGAATGGATATTTACCAAATTCATGAATTTACTTACATGATTATTAGACGCTTCTCTGCTCCTGCCCTCCTCTATCGAAGTCATTTTAAGATAAGCCCGGTCCAATAACATCAGGACTTCATAAAGCAACGCTCTCAATACATGCACATCGTTTTGCTGATACGAGTCGATCTCCATCTTTATATGATGCAAAATTTGGAGTATACGGGCATAAAGCTCATCTGGCAAATGCAGTCTTGATGAAAAGCTTTCCAGCTGAAAAAACGAAAGATGCTGTACAAACAAAGAATCTTTAAAGAGGGAAGACAAGAACTCTTCCTCGAAAATCAGCGCATAACCATTGATGATATGACGCGTATCCCAGTTCCGGATTTCTCCCGGTTTAGAGAATAGAACGTCACATGGGGTTACTTCATAGGTTTGGTTATCGACTGAAAACGTCCCTTTACCTTCTGTTATAAAAGTAACATCATAATAATTCAACGTGTGAATAGCACTTTCAGCCAAGAACTTCTTCACATATTTCAGTTCTACCACATCGACCAAAAGTTCGCTTCCATACTTATTCTTATAAAAAGTATATCGAGGTATTGAGTTTTTCATTTGGAATACAAAAATAATATTCCTTACCAAATAATCCAAAGACTTTTCAAACTCAATTTTGAATAGTCAATGAACCATCTGATAAGGAATACATAGAAAAATAGATGTCCAGGTTATATTTCCTATTTAGAACTTCCAGCCATATATCCCAAACTGGTTACATCGGCACCCAGATAATGAGTAATATACTTCAAAGGTACCCTGTACAGAATATCTGGGATTTCTGCCAATAAAGAAAGATACCTCTCTCTTACCGTCAGTTTACGAACGTTCATATTCTCTTCTTCTTTAAAATAGAACTGATATTCCATCAGTTGACGAACCAAGTTGGCAAACGAAATAGATGTTGCGCACAACTCTTCAATCTCCTCTTCGCTGATGTAATAAGCAGCACATTTCGTCAGCGCCTTTACAGCATATTGACTGGAGTTATAGCACAATACAGCATCCCCTTCAGATAAAAACCGGATGGTTCTATCCTCTCCTTCATGAGTCGTGTATGTATGCAGAATGCCGGAAACAATAATATACAAGCTCTGCTCGGGCATTGTGGCAGATGCAATCGTTTCTCCTTTATCCAGATACACCATTTCCATACGAGCCAACAGCTCTTTCACTTCTTTTTCATCAACCTGATACTCAAAACAGAGTTTCTTCAAATAAGCTTCCATACAAAATAGATTTTAGTTAATATATGTCACCTAAAAACACCTAATTCGACATAGCAGGCATCAATGTGCCTCTCAAGTATAATTTCCTTTGGGTATATCGCAAATACCAGATACAAATCAATAATGAAACCACCGTTGAAATGGGTGGAGCAAATCCCATGATAAACAGCGACGAGCTATCCATCTGACTGAACCAGTATGACAATGGTATACGGAACAGAAACGTGGCTATCAGACTGTGAATCATCGGGAATAACGAGTTCCCTTGTCCGCTGAAATAAGAATTGATGCAGAACACAAAACTGACTACGATACAGTCGATGCTATATCCCCGCAGGTACTCTGCTGCCATTGCCACCACAGCGGCATCTTTCGTAAAAAAAGCGGTAAGAGTCTCCGGCAGGAATTGCGAATACACGCAAACCGACACACCGAAAACAAGAGCAATCCCTATTCCGGAAGCAAGACATTTATTCATTCTCTTGATAAGTCCCGCCCCGTAATTTTGTGCAGTCATGGTTGCCACAGCCGATGATATAGCCATCGGAGGCAACATGGCAAACACTATGATTTTCTCAACAACACCTAAAGAAGCAGACGCAATGACTCCCATCTGATTCACAATGACAGTGATTATCAGAAATGAAACATTGATTAAAGCATCTTGCAAAGCAATAGGCGCTCCCAATACCATGATCTTTTTAGACAGATTCCGGTTCAAACGGATATCCTTCCGTGAGAAATCAAAGTGGAATCCATGCCGGTATAAGAACCAAAGCGCTATTCCAAAGCTAACGCCTTGCGCGGTTACAGTAGCAATAGCCGCTCCTGTAGCTCCCCAATGGAAATAGCCGACCAGTATAAAATCGAGCACTATATTGATTATACATGCCAAGCCTACAAAATAAAGCGGTGTCTTTGAATCACCCAATCCACGCAGGATACCACATACAACGTTATACCCTATTATGAACAGAATACCAGCCGAACATACCAGAATATAGTTTTTAGTATCAGCCATCGCTTCCGCAGGCGTGTGCATCAGTTCGGTTATCTGCCCATGAAATGCCAGCATGACCAAGGTCAGCAAGACTCCTACGATTGAAAATAGCCACACGGAAGAACCGATTGTAAAAGCTACTTTCCGGTCATCTTTTGCTCCGATAGCGATAGCAATCAGCACGGTTGTGCCTGTCGTAATGCCAAGAATAATACCCGTAATCGTCTGCATCACCTGACTGCCGATAGCCACAGCCGCCACACTTGCCGAATCATCATATTGCCCCACAACAAACAAGTCGGCTCCACCATAAAGTGCCTGAAGCACATTGGCAATAAGAAAAGGTACTGCAAATTGCAGCAATACCTTCGGAACACTTCCTTGTGTCAAATTTAACTCTTTCATAGTTTCTCCGCTACTTTACCTCTTATCTTAAATTGTTACAATAAAAAATAGTGCCGGACAAGCGAATGATTTACACCATTCATCTTATCCAGCACTATAATTATCTATTATAGCACCCTCCGATGAGGATTTTTATGCCTGTCCCTATTTTCGGGCTGCAAATATGGGCTTTGTTTTTATAACTACCAAATTATAACTGATTTTTATTTTTGAATGGTACAATCAGGTATCAATGTGAAGCTTTTATTGCAGCCGCTTTTCTACTCCCGGAAGCGGAAGAAAGCAGCCAATCGGTCCGGATTCAGCGTGTAGCGGGCACGTTCTTTTAAAAGTGGTTCGGCGTTCATCACTGCACAAGAATGAGACACCACTGACATCATCTCCCAATCCTTCAGTGAATTTCCGACAACCAATACTTGGTCAAGGGGAAAAGCTAAAGCCTTGCATATATGAAGCACTCCTTTCCGTTTATCAATTTCCTTATGGATAACCGTAATAAGAGGTGGTTTATAAAACACCTGATAAGGTTTCTCTTTTAAGCGAGAAAGAATATTTATTCTCTCTTCCTTATCATAAACCAGCATGCTGTATTTATAGACTTGACCTTCATAGCTATGCGCCGTTATCTTTGTGGATTCTTCGTTTATGTCCAGTAGCAATTCAACCGGCATACACTGGCTCTGCCCGCCATATACCAGTAATCCACCGTCGGCAAACACCCCTCCTTCAAACAGGCTGAAAAGAGTCTTGCCTAACTTTCTCCGTGCCTGTTGCATAGATAAAGAAGTAGCAAGATATAAGGGAACAAATTGCGCTATGTACCGCAAAGCATGGGCATAACTTTCTGAAACCCTTCCCTGTGCATCGGTAAGTGTTCCATCCACATCAAAAAACACGGAAGTAATGAAAGGCTTATCCGGGATCCGCCAAAATGCACCTGCTCCCATTATTCGATGCAAAGGATGATTAGTCAAATTACTGAAAGCAATGTAACAATCACAGACCTTCCGCCGACAAGGAAGCAAGGGGTCCAAGATCTGATTCTGATAAAGATTTCCTATCTTCACCTGACTTCGGGGACAAGCAAAGATATCTCCTTTCCAATCAATAAAACAACTACTTCTCCCTCCCGAACAGATAGTCCATTGAGCCGAAGCGTTTTTTAAATCATACTCAAAAAGGTTATCCAGTTGCGTAAAAAAACGAATATCTTCTACGCTCAACGGAGACTTCAAACCTTGCATAGCATTAATAAACAAATAAATATCCGGCAAAAGAGCATTTCGCAAATCGCTAAGTACACTTTTTGCCATCGGATTGCCTACCGCTCCGGCACAGACCTGTATTCCTGCATTATAAAGCGTATGAAGTCGCCGGACAAAACTTTCTACTGAAGTCATTTCCGGATGAAAGCTGGCCCAAATCTTTATCTTACTTATCAATGCCGGTGTAGCCGGAAATTCGTCCAGCCATTCATCGGCCGAAAAAGAAAGATTAGTCTGACAGGAAATTCCGGCCACTTGTGGCAACGCCGCTAAATGAATGATCCCTTTCCGATAATAACGATGTATCAATGCTTCACCGTAAGGAATAATAAATAACTGCAACGGTCCCCCTTTCCATTGTTCAATAGCCGTAATAAAACGGTTCCACGCCTGTTCATCCTGCGTAGTGGCTGTCAGATGTGACTTTTTGCCGAAAGGACAGTAAGAGCAGGTATAATTGCAGCTATTCAATTTACCGCGATAATAGATACGCTTGATGGAAAGTAAATCCCCCTCGTTTTTCATTTCCATTTCGTTCAATAAGAATAAGTTTCCATCAGCCCTCTTATTTCAGGAGTAATGAACAACTGACCAATATAATCAGAATATCCTATTCCTTCGGAAGTAAGACAAATGCGGTCATCTGTATTTTCTATCCATTGCCGTTCTGCCAGTTGCCGGAATAATGGAATATCATCCGGTGATTCGCCAAAACGACGCTTATATTCGGCTTTATCAAGCCCCATATAATACATCAGATTTTTAATGATGAAACGTTGCCTTCGTTCTTCTTGAGAGAGAATAAATCCATTGCGAGCTACTGTAAAATCAGCAGTGCCCATATAGTCATCTATCTCTCCGGCAATGCAGTGTTGAGAAACAGTATACCGGGTGGCATAATGTAAATTACCCAAGTAACTACGTCCGCCGGAACCACACGAAAGCATCACTTCATCTCCACAGGAAATTTCCGCATCAGTAGACGGATGATGAATAAAACGCCGCATCGAAGTTTGTAGAAAGCCTCTGTCTTTCAACAGATCACGGGCGGTACAATACATCCGGAAACAGACATCATCAGGTTCCCGCTCCGTGATAGCTGTTCCCTGTCGCACATATAACGGATAGATAAAGAGTTCGTTAGGCTGAAACAGAAGAGCCTGCTCTAAAGAATAGAGAAAACTATCCACTGTTTGTCCTTTGATTCCGTAAATCAAGTCGATATTAAAAAAAGGAAATTCCATCTTCCGGATAGTTTCCAACGCCTGATTGATCGTGTCTTGCCGGGGACGTCTTTTCAAAGCGGTTAACTCTTCGTTGAGAAAACTTTGTATACCGATACTTATACGAGCCACTCCGGCTTGTTTCAACCATGTCAAACGGGCAGGATCAGCATACTCCGGTGATGTTTCTATGGAAGTAAAAGCATGTGAGGGATGCACTCCGAACAGGGCAGCCGTCTCCAATAAGTATTCCAGTTGGGAAACGGTGAGAAGCAACGGTGTACCTCCTCCAATGGCGAAACTGTCAAAGATCAGTCCGGTGGTGAGAGGTGACAATTGTTGTGCCTGCTTATGAAGGGTTTCCAAATAAGTTGCGATATAATCCGCACGATTGGTTTGTAGAGAAAACAGGTTACAATATCCACATTTATGACTACAAAAAGGAATATGAAAATAGAGTGATGCCTTCTGCCCTTCCACCTGTTCCAGGTAAGGAAGCAGCGAAACCGGAGATGGAAAAGGACGATAGGCAGTTTTATGTGGATAGCTATACATATAGTCTACATATCGTGGTAGCGGTTGATTCATTGTTTCGTTAAAATAAAGTGTTTGTAAGGGACTGTATAAACCGTTTCGTGAGATATGCAATGGTATTCATACCCATCTTCACCATAACAAGTGCCATGATCGGAAAGAGCAATCACCAGCGTATTGCTCCGTTTCTGAAAAGCCTGAAACAAACGAGGTAACTGACTGTCAATATATTGCAGGGCAGCCGCATGTGATTCTTTATCATCTTTCATTTTACCCTCCACATAATGACAGTTCGGATAATGGATAGCAGAAAAATTGATATACATAAAGATCCGTTTGTCGTCCGGATAATTTTCTAGTTTTTTCAATGCAAAATCAATCTGTTTTTCAGTACTATCGGGTGCTGTGCATCCAAAGGTAGGCAGCCAATAACTTTTAGTAAAGTAACCGGGGAATACACGCCCCAGCTCATTACGCTTGCTAAAGAAATTTACGCCACCTATACAAATCGTTTCATAGTCTGTATGGGCAAGACTCTGCACAAAAGTCGCTTCTGTAAATGGATAACTTCCTTTGGGCGGAATACGTCCTGTACCCGCTTGCACGGGGAAAAACAACCAGTTACGGCTACGCAACGAATGAGGTTCTGCCGGAGAAGGCAGAAATCCGGCAAAGATGGCAAAATGAGACGGGTAAGTGAAATTTCCCGGAGCATGTCTTTTCTCCCATTCTCCTCCATGGCTGTTCAGTACAGGCGTTCTTCCGGCCGCTTCTTCCTCTTTGCTGACATCATACCGCAAGGTGTCAAAGCAAAGCATCAATATATCATGAGTACCCACCACCTGATTCATATCCAGATCCGGATGACGGGTCTGTTCGCCAGCCGGCAGTTCATCTATTTGCATGGTTATATTTCTTTTTTATGTTTTTTATTTGTTGAGTATAAATAGAATTATGAGCAAACATATCCTGATAAACATGGTCTCCTTGTCCGTTGACTTCTATTATATAAGGAATATCCGTCCCTCTTTCTATCAATACATCTACTCCTGCATAACGCAAATCCAAGGATTGCACAGCTTCCTGACATTGAAAATAGATTTGTTGCCGTACCTCTTCGGATAGAGACAATTCATTCCACCAATGCGCCTTGTTGTTCAGGTGTAAATTCGTTATGCTTCCTTTGCTGCATCTCACAACGATATAATCTATTTCAGACTCCCGGCACACTACCCGAAGGTCGTAATTTTCTCCTTGCAATTGTGCTTTAGGAATCCATTCTTCGAGGATAGCTTCTGTTTGTATCACAGCTTCTGCCAACGGGATTATCTCTTTTTCCACGCTCAAACGATTGATTCGTTTGGTATTATGAATCACTCCGTCCACTTGCCGCAGCGTAGTATAGACTATCCACTTATTCCGGTTGGGCTGATAACGAATCGCCATAATGCCTCCCGCACCCGAACCATAACGGGGTTTTAAAAAGCATCCTCTACCACAATCGGCAAGAAGCTGCCGTAACTCATCGAAAGAGTGTGGAGACGGTAACATCGGAGTCACTTTCAGCCCTTTGTCCATCAGGACTTCTTTTGTTTCCTTTTTATCAAGAGCACGCAACAAAGCATCAGGAGTATTTAAAAAGCACACATCATCAGGCAGGCTCATCTCGCTCAAACGTTGCAATGTCTCCTTATATGCCTGATTCAACAGCGCATATTTCAGGAAATCAGTTTCATCACTTACACAGGGTTCCAGTTTGATAACTGCCTGCCGCAATAGCGGCAAGCAGCTAAAAAGTTCCTCATAAGTCATAAAACAAACTTCTGTCTGCAAGTGCTTACCTGCTTCAACAAAGTATTCTATACGTTTGGATAAAGAGTTGCTGACAACGATTATCTGCATCTCCTATTCTGTAATCATCGGGTAATACCACAATTCACCATCATATTCATCCGCCTCTTCGGTTTCGGCAATGTCTATTTTCATAGGAAGGTTCTGCAACTGTTTCTTCATGTCCTTGCTCAAATAATTATAGCGCATATTGATAAACTTCAAGTGAGCGATTTTATCCATATTATCCAGCAACAACTGTGCACCTTCATCTTTCAGAGTACCGGCCGAAATATCCATGGTTTCAAGTTGAGGTAGAATATCCGATTCCAGGAACATTTCTACAATGCTGTCCTGTTCTTCAGAGTTAACAAGCCCCAGATAGGTCAGCTTCGGGAAACGCTCTTTGGAGAAAAGCGGACGGAAGATCTCAATATCACCTTCAAATCCGTAATCTTCCACACCAACATATAGAATCAGTTTTTCCAGATTGGGAAAGTCAGAAGCAAGAATGTCCTCTACCACTTCAGTAGGCATACCACCACTGATTATTTCCAGCGACCGCAACTCCGGACGTGAAGTTTTTCCCAAGCGCAGATTGTTTGTTCCTTTTATTTTCAGATCCTTCAATTTAGGCATACTATCGAGCAGCGGACTAAGGTCGGCTTGTTCAATCCATGAGATCTCCTGTTCTTCCTGTTCAATATCCCCCCAGAACAGGCCTTCTATCTGCGCAAACTTGTCCTTATTTTCAATGAGACCTTGTAACAAAGCCGAACAGTCATCACCTTCATAATCCCAACAGCCAATCGTTATTTGCTTATATTCAGAGAGATGCTTGTCTTTCAATATCTTATCCAAAAGCTTCACATCGTTTTCATACTCATCATAACTCAATGTATATTTCTTAGCTTCCACTTTCATTTCACGTGCTGTTTCTTCGGCAGTTTCCACATAACCTTTCTTTGTCTTCTCTGCAATCAGTTTGTTGGCAGCCTTCTCAGCCTCTTCAGTAGTTGCGTAGTTTTTCACTTGTGTTTGTCCGGCAGTCCCCAGCTTACCATAATTTACAGTAACATCTGTCCCGACTACCTCTATACTCCAGAATTTCTGCGATTTAAAATCTTGAAAAACGAATACTCTCTTCATAATACAGTTTTTAATGGTTGATATTTGCACACTCAACACAGAACGCGCATGAACAATACTTGCAAAAATAGCTATTTTATGTAATGTACAAAGAAATCTGTTTACTAATCTTTCAGGATATTCAAAAATTAGCCGCTTATCTATAAAACCAGTACATACAACAAAGGCTGCCTTTTGGGCAGCCTTCATTATTCTATTTATGTAATCTATCTGTTTAATCTTCAATCGTACATATACTTACACGGTTCCAATCCGGTTCGGTAAACATGTCGCCTACGCCCTGACCTTCGGCAGTGATGCGGGATGCACTAATCTTGTATTTATTAACAAGGATAGTTTTTACAGCCTCTGCACGTGCAGCAGCGATTCTTGCGTTGACCTCCACACTACCTTCCGGAGAAGCGTATCCTTTAATAACTACTTTTGAGTCAGGATATTTCTTCATGTATGAAGCTACACGTTCCACGTTAGGAAGTTGGGAAGCGTCAACCGATGATTTACCTTGTCTGAAAGTAATGATAGATTCGGGCACACGGGCGGTTTTCACTACAGTCTCTACCGGAACAACCTTTGTACGGCAGGCTTCAAGTTCTTCTTGCAGTCCGTTGATGCGCTGGTTGGCGTTGCTGATCTGACCGTCTTTGTTGTTCACTTCCGAACGAAGCGCATTGATGGAAGAGTTCAATCCGTCAATTTCAGCTTGGTTGTACACTCTCACTTTTGCAAAATGATGTGTTCCGTTACTTGTCTTAAAGTGATATGTCAATCCGGCTGTCAATTCGAAACCTGCGTTATTGGCATTGAAACGGCTCTTTGTTTCGGGGTAAGTGCCTTGCATATCATATACAATGGCAGGTTTGATACCCAATGTCCATGCTTTGCTTTCGCCCAAGTTGAAGTTGAAATTCAATCCCAAACGGGTAGACCAAGTGTTCTGATCTCCATCACCATTCACATAATAATGTAACCAGCCCATTCCTGCAACGGCTTCCACTTCAAACAAACGGGGTTCGCCTTTGTAACCTGCAAACAGGTTCATCAGGTTGACTTTACCCAATACGCTGACGTCGGAAGCATCGAAAGATGTTTTACTCGGAGTAGTATTAATGTATCCCATTCCTTGGAATCCCAAACCGAAGATAGGAGTTAATTGCTTGGAAACTCCCACTCCAAAAGCAGGACGCATACTTTTAAAGAAAGCACTGTGAGTAAGGGGAGTGATTGCACCGGCATTGACTTCCACAGACCAATTGTCTGTTACTTTTGTACCTTCTACAACTGATTGGGCATTTGCTGTAACGCCACCCAATATCAAGGCTAATAAAATAATCGATTTTCTCATAATCATAAGTTTTAAAATGTAATGTTTTATCTGCTAAATCATTAGAAATGTTTTATTTGTCCATGTCTAACTTTCTAGTTCATTTTTTAATTCGTTATTCACTTTAAACAACATATCATATCAAAAATTAGTTCGCAAGCCTGGTAGCCAATTAACATCTATTGTGTTTTCGAGCAATCTAAAATATGAAAAATAGAACATCGACCGGGAGTTGTCAAAGGAAACATTAAAATCAACGTCTATATCGCATAGGGAACGGAGTAATGGAAGATATAAGCTATCGTTTCCTTCCTCGTCCTTCCAAAAAGATTTCTAAAAAAAAACGCTCAAACGGATGCTGTTTTACCGTTTGGGCGTTACTTTTGGGGGGTGAAATTATATACTATACTTTTATTATCAATTCCCTACTATCCTTCTTCCTCTACTAACCATCGACTCAAATTGCGTTCTTCCTTACTGAACTCTGCACCTATTTTCACTATACGGCAACCATTAGTAGTATAAGGTATGAGATAGCCGCGATTATCAATCTGTGCCAATGCTTCTTCTGCGGTACCGTTTAGCTTAAATTCGAAGACATAAACAGCATTTGCTGTTTTCACCACAGCGTCAGCACGTCCCAGGGCACTTTGCACTTCGGCGTTAATAAACTGCCCCAGTAGTTTAAAAACAAGATAGAATACCACTTGATAGTGACGCTCTGTCTTATCATTCAGTTCGTAGGGAAAATCGGCAAAGAACGCACGAAGACGGGTGAGGAAAGCCTCAACATCTCCTGCCCTTAGTTCTTTTACAAACTGTCCGATATAGAAGGGGGCTTTCGATTCATCCAACGAGGTATAAAACGGAGTGATAAAATTAAGAAAGCCATACTTCACCTCATCATTGGGGTAACCCAGCTTGTAGAGACGCACTTCTGTATCATATCCTTTAATGGTCAGATAGCCGCTTTGATAAATCATCGGCACAGGGTTGTTCACGTCAGCACGGTCGTCGGTAAGAGAGGCGGCAGTTACTTCCAATCCGTCCAGTTCACGCAAATCATAATGGGTCTTCTTCAGCATTTCGGCAAGGAAAGTGGGTGTTCCACTGGCAAACCAGTAATTCTCAAACATCCCGCTCCTAAGCACATTCAGTATGCTGAACGGGTTGTACATACCTTCCTTACGGACATAGTTGAAATGATATCCGTCATACATACGAGTAAGGTATGCCATACAATCTTCTTTTGTCAAACCGTTCCTTTCTGCCAACCGTTCCAGTTCCGGGACGAAATTGGCTTCAATTTCCGGGCGGGTCATACCACAAAGAGCATTGTATTGCGGGTCGAAGCTGATATCGATCAGTTGGTTGAGAGTGCTGAATATACCCATTTGAGCAAATTTGGTCACTCCGGTGATAAAGACGAAGCGCAACCAGGGGTCTGCTGATTTCAGTACAGTATAAAAAGCGGTGAGCATTTCGCGGAACTTGTCTTGTAATTCCGGATTATGCATGGAGCGAAGCAGCGGTTTGTCGTACTCGTCAATAAGAACAACTACGCCACGACCTGTTTGTCGATAAGCTTCTTTAATGACTTGCATGAAACGACCGGAATAACTCAAACCTTCCTCACTGGTTCCATAGACTTTTTCCCAACTACGAAGCTGCAATTCAAGTCCGTTTCTCAATCCTTCTATTTCAGAGTAATCCTCGGCATTAAGGTCAAGATGCAATACAGCGTGTTCGTTCCATTCTGTTTCGAGCTGCTCAATGGCAAGTCCTTCAAAAAGCTCTTTCTTTCCACAGAAATACGCTTCCAGTGTAGAAAGCAGCAGACTTTTGCCAAAACGACGCGGACGGCTAAGGAAATACGGATTGCCCGTTGAGGCAAGTTCGTAGACAAATGCTGTTTTGTCAACATACAAATAGCCGTCGCGACGAAGTCTCTCAAAACTTTGTATTCCGATAGGCAGATTGCGCCGGGGTCCTTTCAAACGGTCCATGATATCCATAACTTCTTCTCTTTATAAATGAAACCTTTGCAAAGATAACAAATCTTGCAGTGAATCGATCATCAAATATGAGGTTTTATTATCTCGTCCTGCAAAGTTTCCGACAGATAAAAACAGGTATTCAAAGTGCATTTCAAAACAAAGCTGATAGATAACATAGAGTAACAATAACAAGAATAGTGGAGAAACTATATTTTATAAAATTAAATTACCCAGTCAATATATCAATTATTATTATCACAACCACACAAGTTTCTATCCTTTAGAGAAAGGTTATACAAAAAAGATAACAACCTACCACATAAACATAAAGAGCGTTATTAATAAATACTGTGACCGTTTATTATAAACGTCCCTCCTGTTTATTATAAACTTTAAAACCTGAATTTGCAAAAATATATTCAATAATAGGTTACAAAAAAGGCTGCGAACTCTGTAAAGTTCGCAGCCTTTGGGCTATATCTGTTGCCTTATCCCCTAGTATAAGCTAAGGGAATGAGCTAAGTTCGTTGTAATATTATACTATTTTCCATCCATTTCATATCCATATTCCGTCTGTTTTTTCATTCAGTATTCATTCGTTTCATACTTTCCCGGACTACAAATATATAACATTAAAAAGCGTTTGTCAAGTCCCGGATAGATTTTAATCGTTATCTTTGGGGATGCATCAATGTCTTTATTACTTTTCCGGAATCACTTCGTTCAGACAGGCTATGGCATTGAGTGTGCGCGGATAACCAATAAATGGCAAGAGTTGCGTTACGACTGCCAGCAACGTATCTTTATTATTCCCTACGTTGGCATTTCCCTGTATGTGACTTTTTACCTGCGATTCACAGCCGCCTAAAGAAACAAGTATCGAGAATGTAATCAGTTCGCGGGTCTTTACATTCAGTCCGCTACGTGTCTGATAGTCGCCGAAACAGTTGGCGGAGAGGTAACGTTGGATGTGCTTCTGATTGTCGGGAGCGTTCTTATGCATCTGTTCTATCCGTTCACCAAATATGGATTTCTGCAATTCCAGTCCCTTATTGAAACGTGTTTCGGATGATACAACCGATTGTCCTTCCAAAGGAAGACGCACGCCACGGGCGAGCAATATATCATTGGTGATGCCGATAAAATCTCTGACCTTAGCCATGCCCGCATAGGCTACTGACTGGTAAAGGATTTCTTTTATTTCTATCGGAGCAATGCCTTCATTAAGTGCGCTTTCGAGTGTGATGCGGTATTCGGCCTGCGCTTGTGAAGCAATATTGGATGCCAATGTTACCATAAGACGGGTTTTAATGTCCAGTGCACCGTATTCTTGCACTTCTTTTGTAAAATTACTAAATATATCGTCCAATTCAGGATCGGTAGCTTGCAGTCCGATTGCTACGTTATCTTTCGTTACTTCGGCATACTGTTGGTCATCCACTCGTTCCAACCATGTATTCTGGTTGGTCTGCGGATTGCATCCGATAGCCAAATGTGAGAACCAACTATCGGGAGCGGCGCCATGCCAGTGTTCTATGTTTGGAGCAATTTCAACCACATCACCGGGAAGTAAACGGCGCGCCGCTTTACCACGTTCCTGATAATATCCCACACCGCCGACGGCAATCAGGAGTTGTCCACCCGTATGGCTGTGCCAATTATTTCGGCAGCCAGGCTCAAAAGTAACGTTGGACATGGGTACATTCAAGTCTTTGTTACCAGTCAGCGGTGCCAGCCAAGATCTACCCGTGAAATATTGTTCGAATCCTGTATTCGCTTTTCCTACCGGAAATGCGCTGATGTTTTGAGGTACTTCTTCTTTTTTCATATTCTGTGCATTTATAGATTGCATCGGGATTTGCATCATTCCGATAGCTGTTACAATAATAAAAAACAATTTTCTCATATAACTACGTATGGTTTATTATTTATGAACTCTCTAATAATGCAAAGTTAGCTATTCTGTTCCAACTCTTTATGATACAAATTACGGATATAGAAACCAATATTACTGATTCAATTTACTTAATCTTCAGCCCGGGAATGAGTGGAGTGGTATCTACCAGTTCGAGCGACTGCACCATATCAAGCGTTTCTTTTTTATATTTCTGAAAATGAGGCGTAGCAATATGGCTTTTATAAGCTGCTTCATCAACATAAATTTCAAGAATTGTCACATGGTGGGGACGTTCTTTCTCCGCTACAGCATAGAGTACCAGCACACCTGGTTCTAATCGCATGGAGGCTTCGATTTCTTCCTTCAGATAAGCATTATATTCTTCCAGTCGTGCCGAATCGACTGTTATGCGAGACAACCGTACTTTATTATTTTCGGTGGCAAACCGCTCAACCGGTTTAATGATGCTGGCCGAAATAACGGCAGCAAACAATAGAAAAGCAATCAGTAACTTTTTCATCTTGATAACTTATGATAGTTCGAATTTCAGTATTAAATTACCGATTACAAAGTTACTGGGAATCATCCACCCCGGATGTAGACGATTTACGGATATTTATACCCCAATCATGGATTTTGAAGATGGAGAACTAATTTTATGGATAAAAGAATTATATTTGTAACCTACTAAAAGCAGACAACGCTATGGAAGAGAATTATAAAGACGAAATGATTGTAATAGATAACGTGAATCGTTATAACGAAATATTCGGACTTGAAACCAAACATCCGTTGGTCAGCATCATCGATCTCACCAAGGCCACCACATGGCCTACACGCGCATGGTTTCGCTATGAAGTGTATGCGCTATTCTTGAAGAATGTAAAATGCGGTGATATTAAATACGGTCGTCAATATTATGACTATCAAGACGGAACCATTGTCTGTTTTGGCCCCGGGCAAATTACTGATTTGGAATTGATCCAAAATATTCAGCCCAATGCGCACGGCCTCCTATTCCATCCCGACCTCATACGAGGCACTAGCCTCGGACAAGAAATAAAAAACTACTCATTCTTCTCTTACGAAACCAATGAAGCACTCCATCTTTCTGAAGAAGAGCGACAGATAGTAATGGATTGCCTGCAAAAAATAGCAATCGAACTAAACCATGCTATCGACAGACACAGTCGCCGCCTGATCTGTACCAATATCAGATTGCTGCTTGATTATTGTATGCGCTTTTACGAACGGCAGTTTGAAACCCGAAACAAAGTTAACAATGATATTATCGTCCGCTTCGAACATCTGCTCAATGAATAGGGATATTCCTAAAATAATAAAATTTAAGGCAACTAATTCATTGCGAGTTAGTTG
>ERZ506871.30-NODE-30-length-117754-cov-8.57086_pt1 | contig 117754 bp, 97 predicted proteins | sample MGYA00513178_ERZ506871 | MGnify/ENA metagenome assembly ERZ506871
TGCGTAACAGTGGGAGAGTAGGTAGCCGCCGTTTTTAGAGAAGCCCCTTGATTCAGCAACGAATCAAGGGGCTTTCTGTTTTGGGTACTTTGCAAAAAGATCCAACAATGAATCAAGAGGGGCTGTTTTTAAGGACGGATAAAAGATAACCTCTTCTCTTCTTCCGCAAATAGGATAGCAGTATTCACTAATGCTAAATGTGATACCAATAGCTTTTGTTATTTAATCTTGTATTAATATCCTGTTTGTCGCTTTCAATATATATTTGTTTTCAAATATCTTTTGGATTCCTTATATTTGTTTTCCGGTTTGAAAAATCCGGAAATGTGTCATTTAGTAATAGGAAAAGGGCAAAAGTGGAACAAAATAGGTGTAGGTCTGTGATTTTTTTGCAAACGAATCTTTTTTCTTTTCTTCTTTCTCTTTTTTATCAAATTGATTTTTGTAAATTTGGCGAGAATCTGAGAAAGGACACATAGTTAATATAGTAATAATACTAAATACTCCTGTTAATATGGAAAACAAAATTCAAGAGTTGACCGATAAGATTTATCGTGAAGGCGTGGAAAAAGGAAACGAGGAAGCGCAAAGACTTATCGCGAATGCTCAGGAAGAAGCTAAGAAAATCATTGAGGATGCCCGTAAAGAGGCGGAATCAATTGTAAACTCCTCTCGTAAATCTGCTGATGAGTTAGCAGAAAATACTAAATCAGAGTTAAAACTATTTGCCGGTCAGGCTGTGAATGCGCTCAAATCTGAAGTCGCTACAATGGTAACTGACAAGTTGATAACCGCTTCCGTGAAAGATTTCGCTCAGGATAAAGATTATCTGAACGCGTTTATCGTTGCATTGGCATCCAAATGGAGCATAGACGAACCTATCGTCATCTCAACAGCCGATGCGGAATCACTGAAAAAGTATTTTGCAGCTCATGCAAAAGCTTTATTAGACAAGGGAGTGACTATTCAGCAAGTAAATGGTATCAAGACTCTGTTTACCGTTTCTCCGGCGGACGGTTCGTATAAGGTGAACTTCGGAGAAGAAGAATTCATGAATTACTTCAAAGCGTTCTTGCGTCCTCAATTAGTAGAAATGCTATTTTAAGAAAAGCGACTATGAGTAGTAAGTACTATTACTTGGTAGCAGGTTTGCCGGAACTTTCACTGGAAGACAGTAAGCTGAGCTATACAGTAGCCGATTTTAAAACTGAAATCTACAATGGATTGTCTGCTTCAGACCGGAAGTTGATCGACTTGTTTTATCTGAAGTTTGATAATGCAAATGTGCTGAAACTTCTCAAAGATAAAGAAGCGGAAATCGACAAACGGGGAAACTACTCTGCTGAAGAACTCACAGAATATATTTCTGTTCTGAGAGAAGGCGGAGAAATCAGTCCTAAAGAATTTCCGGTTTATCTCTCCACTTTTATAACTGATTATTTGAATACTCCGGCTGAAAGTACGACTTTGCACGAAGATCATCTGGCTGCTTTGTATTATGAGTATGCTATGAAGTGTGGAAATAAGTTTGTTTCTGCCTGGTTTGAATTCAATCTGAACATCAATAATATTCTTGTTGCATTTACCAGCCGTAAATTCAAGTGGGATATTGCTTCCAATGTTGTGGGAAATACGGAAGTATGCGAAGCATTGCGTACATCAAGTGCCCGTGATTTCGGACTGTCCGGTGAAGTGGATGTTTTTGAATCGTTAGTGAAAATCAGTGAGATTACAGAACTGGTGGAGCGTGAGAAGAAGTTGGATGCCCTGCGGTGGAACTGGATAGAGGATGCTACTTTCTTTGACTATTTCACTATTGAGCGTATTTTCGCTTTCCTGCTGAAGCTGGAAATGATTGAAAGGTGGATTTCACTGGATAAGGAAAGAGGTAATCAGTTGTTCAGAAGCATTATTGAGTCGCTGAAGAACGAAGTGCAGATTCCTGCAGAATTCAGATAATAAAATTAAAGAAATATATGGCAACAAAAGGAACTGTTAGTGGCGTTATTGCCAACATGGTGACCCTCGTCGTTGACGGACCGGTAGCTCAAAATGAGATTTGTTATATCTCGACCGGTGGCGATAAGTTGATGGCGGAGGTGATTAAGGTTGTAGGTTCACATGTATATGTCCAGGTGTTTGAAAGTACCCGTGGACTGAAAGTGGGCGCCGAAGCCGAATTTACAGGACACATGCTTGAGGTGACATTAGGCCCGGGTATGTTATCGAAAAACTATGATGGTCTGCAAAATGACCTCGACAAGATGGACGGAGTTTTCCTGAAGAGAGGACAATATACGTATCCGTTGGATAAAGAGCGTATATGGCATTTCGTACCATTGGTGAATGTAGGTGACAAAGTGCAGGCTTCTGCATGGTTGGGACAGGTGGATGAAAACTTTCAGCCGTTAAAAATAATGGCCCCGTTCACTATGAAGGGAACGGCTACCGTAAAAACAATCATGCCGGAAGGTGATTATAAGATAGAAGATACTATCGCAATCCTGACAGACGAAGAAGGTAATGATATTCCTGTAACTATGATTCAGAGATGGCCCGTAAAACGTGCGATGACGAATTATAAGGAAAAACCGCGTCCTTTCAAATTGTTGGAGACTGGTGTACGTGTGATTGATACGCTGAATCCGATTGTGGAAGGTGGTACGGGATTTATTCCCGGTCCGTTCGGTACAGGTAAAACGGTGCTTCAGCATGCTATTTCTAAGCAGGCGGAAGCGGATATCGTTATCATTGCAGCTTGCGGTGAACGTGCGAATGAGGTGGTGGAAATCTTTACCGAGTTCCCCGAACTGGTAGACCCGCACACAGGACGTAAGTTGATGGAGCGTACTATTATTATTGCCAATACTTCCAACATGCCGGTTGCTGCCCGTGAAGCATCTGTATATACAGCGATGACACTGGCGGAATATTACCGTTCAATGGGATTGAAAGTCTTGTTGATGGCTGACTCTACTTCCCGCTGGGCACAGGCTTTGCGTGAGATGTCTAACCGTATGGAAGAGTTGCCTGGACCAGATGCTTTCCCGATGGATATTTCGGCTATTATCTCTAACTTCTATGGTCGTGCGGGATATGTAAAACTGAGCAATGACGAAACAGGTTCTATTACATTTATCGGTACGGTATCTCCTGCCGGTGGTAACTTGAAGGAGCCGGTAACTGAAAATACGAAAAAGGTAGCCCGTTGTTTCTATGCATTGGAACAGGACCGTGCCGATAAGAAACGTTATCCGGCTGTGAATCCGATTGATTCTTATTCAAAATATATCGAATATCCGGAATTTGAAGAGTATATCAAAGGTCATATCAATGATGAATGGATCGGAAAGGTAAATGAACTTAAGACCCGTTTACAGCGTGGTAAGGAAATTGCCGAACAGATCAATATCCTTGGTGACGATGGTGTGCCGGTAGAATATCACGTGATCTTCTGGAAATCTGAATTGATTGACTTTGTAATCCTGCAACAGGATGCTTTCGACGAGATTGACGCGGTAACTCCGATGGAACGTCAGGAAGACATTCTGAATATGATAATCGACATCTGTCATACGGAATTTGAATTTGATAACTTCAACGAAGTAATGGACTACTTCAAGAAGATGATTAATATCTGTAAGCAGATGAACTACTCGAAGTTCAAATCAGAACAGTATGAAGGATTCCAGAAACAACTGAAGGAATTGATTGAAGAGAGGAAACTTCAATCGTAAATCGTAAATTGTTAAATCGTAAATAAGTAAGATGGCAACAAAAGCTTTTCAAAAGATATATACCAAGATTACTCAGATTACCAAGGCTACTTGTTCGTTGAAAGCGACAGGAGTAGGGTATGATGAGCTTGCCACCGTGGACGGTAAACTGGCACAGGTGGTAAAGATTGCCGGGGACGATGTCACTTTGCAGGTATTTGAAGGTACGGAAGGTATTCCGACCAATGCCGAAGTAGTATTTCTCGGCAAATCGCCTACATTGAAAGTGAGTGAGCAGCTGGCCGGACGTTTCTTCAATGCTTTCGGTGACCCGATTGATGGAGGTCCGGACATTGAAGGACAGGAAGTGGAAATTGGTGGTCCGTCTGTGAATCCGGTTCGGCGTAAACAACCGTCGGAACTGATTGCAACGGGTATTGCCGGTATCGACTTGAACAATACATTGGTATCCGGTCAGAAGATTCCGTTCTTTGCCGACCCGGACCAACCGTTCAACCAGGTAATGGCAAACGTGGCCTTACGTGCTGAAACGGATAAGATTATCCTCGGCGGTATGGGTATGACGAATGATGACTACCTGTACTTTAAGAATGTGTTCTCTAATGCCGGTGCGCTCGACCGTATCGTGAGTTTCATGAATACGACCGAAAACCCGCCGGTAGAACGTTTGCTGATTCCGGATATGGCACTAACTGCTGCTGAATATTTTGCAGTAAATAATAATGAGAAAGTGCTGGTACTGTTGACCGATATGACGAGCTATGCCGATGCGTTGGCAATCGTGTCCAACCGTATGGACCAGATTCCGTCTAAAGATTCTATGCCGGGATCACTTTACTCGGACTTGGCGAAGATTTACGAAAAGGCGGTGCAGTTCCCTTCCGGTGGTTCAATCACAATTATTGCGGTGACTACTTTGTCCGGTGGAGATATTACTCACGCTGTGCCTGATAACACGGGTTACATCACAGAAGGTCAGTTGTTCCTGCGTCGTGATAGTGATATTGGTAAGGTTATTGTTGACCCGTTCCGTTCGTTGTCTCGTTTGAAACAGCTGGTTACCGGTAAGAAGACGCGTAAAGACCATCCGCAGGTGATGAATGCTGCCGTACGTCTTTATGCCGATGCAGCTAACGCTAAGACGAAGATGGAAAATGGTTTCGACCTGACAAACTACGACGAACGTACGTTGGCTTTTGCGAAGGACTATTCCAATCAGTTATTGGCAATTGATGTTAACCTTGATACAACTGAAATGCTGGACGTTGCCTGGGGCTTGTTCGGTAAATACTTCCGTCCGGAAGAAGTGAATATCAAGAAAGACTTGGTGGATCAATACTGGCCAAAACAAAATAATTAGACGATTAGACGATTTACCATTTACGGTTGAAATTTGTGGATTATTTATGTTTATAAGAAGTAATTTCAATCGCCTGATTGTAAATCGTTAAATTAGTAAATCAACGAGATGGCTATAAAGTTTCAATATAACAAAACCTCTCTTCAGCAGCTCGAAAAGCAACTGAAAGTGCGGGTGCGTACGCTTCCTATCATTAAGAATAAGGAAAGCGCCCTCCGCATGGAAGTGAAACGCTGTAAAACGGAAGCTGCCGATCTGGAGGATAGGCTCGAACAACAAATTCAAGCCTATGAAGCCATGTTCGCCCTTTGGAATGAGTTTGACGCTTCATTAATAAAGGTGAATGATGTTCATCTTGGCGTGAAAAAGATTGCGGGTGTGCGCGTACCGTTGCTCGAGAATGTAGAATTCGAGATACGTCCGTACAGTATGTTTAATGCTCCCAAGTGGTATGCCGACGGTATCCACCTGTTGGAAGAGCTGGCTCATACAGCAATTGAACGTGAATTTATGCTCGCCAAGCTGAACTTGTTAGAACATGCAAGGAAAAAGACCACTCAAAAGGTGAACCTTTTTGAGAAGGTGCAGATACCGGGCTATCAGGATGCATTGCGAAAAATCAAGCGATTTATGGAAGATGAAGAAAACCTGTCGAAATCTTCGCAAAAGATCATGAAGTCCCATCAAGAAAAAAGGAAGGAGGTAGAGGCATGATTACAAAAATGAAGAAACTTACCTTTCTGGTGTATCACAAAGAATATGAAGAATTCCTGAACAGTCTGCGGGAGCTTGGTGTAGTCCACATTGTGGAGAAACAACAGGGGGCTGCCGATAACACGGAGTTGCAGGATAATATTCGTCTTTCCAACCGTTTGGCGGCTACCTTGAAGTTGCTTCAGAACCAGAAGCATGAAAAGAATGCCGTGATTGCTACGGAAGGAGGAACGGCTGCCCGTGGAATGCAAGTGCTGGACGAAGTGGATGCTTTACAGACAGAGCATGGAAAGTTGTCGCAGCAGTTGCAAAGCTATGCCAAAGAAAAAGAAGCTCTGGAAGCCTGGGGCAACTTTGAACCGGCAAATGTTCAGAAGCTGAAAGATGCCGGTTATGTAATCGGTTTCTATAGCTGTTCGGAAGGAAATTACAAAGAAGAGTGGGAAACGGAATACAATGCAATGATTGTGAACCGCATTTCTTCTAAAGTATTCTTCGTGACTGTAACGAAAGGCGGAGAGGAAGTGGACTTGGATGTAGAGCAGGCTAAATTACCTGCATACTCTTTGGCACATCTTGAAACGCTTTACAATACAACAGAACAGGCCGTTGAAGAGAATGAAAAAAGACTGGTTGCACTTTCCGAAACGGATATTCCTTCCTTGAAGGCTGCTCTGAAAGAGTTGCAAAGTCAGATTGAATTCTCTAAAGTTGTGTTAAGTTCCGAGCAGACTGCCGGTGACAAACTGATGTTGATTGAAGGATGGGCGCCTGCATTCAGTCAAGTGGAGATAGAGGCTTATCTGAATGACGCACATGTATATTATGAGATTACCGATCCGATGCCGGGCGATAATGTTCCTATTCGATTGAATAATAAGGGATTCTTTGCTTGGTTCGAACCGATCTGTAAGCTGTATATGCTTCCGAAATATAATGAATTGGACTTGACACCGTTCTTTGCCCCATTCTTTATGGTATTTTTCGGACTTTGTCTGGGAGATTCCGGATATGGTTTGTTCCTGTTCCTGGGAGCTACGGCCTATCGGTTGATGGCGAAGAAAGTAACCCCGTCAATGAAGTCAATCATCTCATTGATACAGGTATTGGCGGTATCAACGTTCTTCTGCGGTTTGCTGACTGGTACGTTCTTCGGAGCGAATATTTACAATTTGGATTGGCCGATTGTTCAACGTTTGAAACATGCTGTCATGATGGATAATAATGATATGTTCCAATTATCGTTGATATTGGGAGCTATCCAGATTTTATTCGGTATGGTGCTGAAAGCTGTGAATCAGACGATTCAGTTTGGTTTCAAATATGCAGTGGCAACTATCGGATGGATCATCCTGCTGGTTTCAATGGCAGTTTCAGCTTTGTTACCGGACGTAATGCCGATGGGAAGCACGGTGCACTTGATAATCCTGGGTGTTTCGGCTGCTATGATCTTCCTTTATAACAGTCCGGGAAAGAATATATTCCTGAATATCGGATTGGGATTGTGGGATTCATACAACATGGTTACCGGTTTGCTTGGAGATGTTTTGTCCTACGTTCGTTTGTTTGCCCTCGGACTTTCCGGAGGTATTCTGGCGGGAGTGTTCAACAGTCTGGCAGTAGGTATGAGTCCGGATAATGTAATAGCAGGCCCGATTGTAATGGTGCTGATTTTCGTGATCGGTCATGCAATCAATATTTTCATGAATGTGCTGGGTGCAATGGTTCACCCAATGCGTCTGACGTTCGTTGAGTTCTTCAAGAACTCCGGATATGAAGGAGGCGGTAAAGAGTACAAACCGTTCAGAAATTGAAAAAACTGAAGATTAAAAATTAGAAATAGAGAATTAATATTTTAAGAATTAAACAATAAAAAATAGAATAAGATTATGGAAATGAATTTGTTTATCGCCTACATTGGCATCGCGATTATGGTTGGTTTGTCTGGCATCGGTAGTGCTTACGGAGTAACTATTGCAGGTAATGCTGCCATCGGAGCATTGAAGAAGAATGATAGTGCATTCGGTAACTTCCTGGTATTGACAGCCCTTCCGGGTACACAGGGGCTTTATGGTTTTGCCGGTTATTTCATGTTTCAGACTATCTTCAGCATTTTGACTCCTGAAATTACAGCTATCCAGGCATCAGCAGTTCTTGGTGCAGGTATTGCTTTAGGATTGGTTGCCTTATTCTCCGCTATCCGTCAGGGACAAGTTTGTGCAAACGGTATTGCAGCTATCGGACAGGGACACAATGTATTTAGTAATACGTTGATTCTTGCCGTATTCCCCGAGCTTTATGCAATCGTTGCTTTGGCTGCAACCTTCTTGATCGGTAGTGCACTCGTTGCATAATTTTTAGCAAGAATATTTCCTATAAAGGAGTTTCAATCCCTTTGTACATGCAGCTTTGCATGTGCAAGGGGATATTCTTTTTTCATTATAGGGCAACGTTTCTTTCCTCTTCTTAACTCATATTTTTCGCATAAAGTATTATTTTTCAAAGAATAATGTGTACTTTTGCACTCGCATACTAAAAAGAGTTTTAATATATTATATGGTAAAAGATTTATTAACCCCCGATTATATCTTCGAGTCCAGCTGGGAAGTATGTAATAAAGTGGGAGGAATATACACCGTCTTGTCGACACGGGCAAATACATTGCAGGAAAAGTTCCGCGACAGAATTTTCTTCATAGGTCCTGATGTATGGCAAGGAAAAGAAAACCCTCTATTCATCGAGTCGGATAACCTATGTGCTGCCTGGAAAAAGCATGCACTTGAGAAAGACGAACTTTCTGTCCGTATAGGACGATGGAATATCCCCGGTGAACCCATAGTCATTCTTGTTGATTTCCAACCTTTTTTTGAAAAGAAAGACGATATATACACAGAAATGTGGAATCGTTATCAAGTAGATTCGTTGCACGCTTATGGCGATTACGACGAAGCTTCTATGTTTTCATACGCTGCGGGAAGAGTGGTAGAGAGTTTCTATCGCTACAACCTGACAGAAACGGATAAGGTGGTATATCAGGCGCATGAATGGATGACTGGAATGGGAGCACTTTATGTACAGGAAGCTGTGCCGGAGGTGGCTACTATTTTTACGACCCATGCTACTTCTATCGGTCGTTCTATTGCCGGTAATCATAAACCGTTGTACGACTATCTGTTTGCTTATAATGGTGACCAGATGGCGCAAGAACTGAACATGCAATCGAAACACTCGATTGAAAAACAGACTGCACATTACGTAGACTGTTTTACGACGGTGAGCGAAATAACCAATAATGAGTGTAAGGAATTACTGGATAAACCGGCAGATGTTGTTCTGATGAACGGTTTTGAAGATGATTTTGTACCGAAAGGAAGCACATTTACCGGAAAACGTAAACGTGCGCGTGCCTTGATGCTCAATGTAGCGAATAAATTATTGGGAACAAATCTGGGTGATGATACGTTAATTGTCGGAACCAGTGGACGATATGAGTTTAAGAATAAAGGTATTGATGTCTTTTTGGAATCATTAAACCGCTTGAACAGGGATAAGAATTTGCATAAGAATGTTTTGGCATTCATCAATGTACCCGGTTGGGTAGGAGACCCCCGTGAGGATTTGCAGGGACGTTTGAAAAGCAAAGATAAGTTCGACACTCCCCTCGAAGTACCGTTTATCACTCATTGGCTGCATAATATGACTCATGACCAGGTGTTGGACATGTTGAAATATCTGGGAATGGGCAATCGTCCGGAAGATAAGGTAAAGGTGATTTTTGTTCCTTGTTATCTGGATGGTCGTGATGGTATCATGAATAAAGAATATTATGATATATTGCTGGGGCAGGATTTGAGTGTCTATGCTTCTTATTACGAACCGTGGGGATATACTCCGCTGGAAAGTGTAGCTTTCCATGTGCCGACAATCACTACGGATCTGGCAGGATTCGGACTTTGGGTAAACAGCCTGAAGAACCAGCATGGCATTAATGATGGAGTGGAAGTGCTGCATCGTTCGGACTATAATTATTCGGAAGTGGCGGATGGTATCAAAGATACGATTACGTTGTTTGCGGATAAGACTGATAAAGAGGTGAAGGAAATCCGTAAGCGTGCTGCTGAAGTTGCAGAGCAGGCTTTATGGAAGCACTTTATACAATATTATTATGAAGCTTATGATATCGCTTTGCGTAAGGCAAGGATACGTCAGTTGAGTTAAGAAAGAAATTATTTATCAATAAGTAAACGAAAACATTATGAAAATCAAAGTTAGTAATGTGAATACTCCCAACTGGAAAGAGGTTACTGTGAAATCACGTATACCGGAAGAGTTGGAGAAGTTGTCTGAAATCGCACGCAACATTTGGTGGGCATGGAATTTTGAAGCGACTGAACTGTTTAGAGATCTAGATCCGGAACTTTGGAAAGAATGTGGACAGAATCCAGTACTGTTGTTGGAACGTATGAGCTATGAAAAGCTGGAAGCGCTGGCAAAAGACAAGGTGATTCTAAGAAGAATGAATGAAGTTTATACGAAATTCAGAGATTACATGGATGTGAAGCCGGATGAGCAACGCCCATCTATCGCTTATTTCAGTATGGAATATGGCTTGAGCAGCGTCCTGAAAATATATTCCGGTGGTCTGGGTGTATTGGCTGGTGACTATCTGAAAGAGGCTTCCGACAGCAATGTTGATTTGTGTGCGGTAGGCTTTTTGTATCGTTACGGCTACTTTACTCAAACGTTGTCTATGGATGGACAGCAGATTGCCAACTACGAAGCACAAAACTTCGGTCAACTTCCTATTGAACGTGTAATGGATGCCAATGGTCAGCCGTTGATAGTTGACGTTCCTTATCTTGATTATTTTGTTCATGCAAACGTATGGCGTGTAAACGTTGGACGTATTTCTTTGTATCTGCTTGATACGGATAATGAAATGAACAGCGAATTCGACCGTCCTATCACTCACCAGCTTTATGGCGGCGACTGGGAAAACCGTTTGAAACAAGAAATCTTGTTGGGTATCGGTGGTATCCTGACTTTGAAAGCACTGGGCATCAAGAAAGATGTTTATCACTGTAATGAAGGACATGCTGCATTAATCAATGTTCAGCGTATCTGTGACTATGTAGCTACAGGATTGACTTTCGATCAAGCTATCGAGTTGGTTCGTGCTTCTTCTCTTTACACTGTTCATACTCCGGTTCCTGCAGGTCACGACTATTTTGATGAAGGCTTGTTTGGCAAATATATGGGTGGTTATCCTTCCAGAATGGGTATCACTTGGGATGACTTGATGGATCTCGGACGTAACAATCCGGGTGACAAGGGCGAACGTTTCTGTATGTCTGTTTTTGCTTGTAACACTTCACAGGAAGTGAACGGTGTGAGCTGGCTGCACGGAAAGGTTTCTCAAGAAATGTTCTCTTCTATCTGGAAAGGTTATTTCCCGGAAGAAAGCCATGTAGGATATGTAACGAATGGTGTTCACTTCCCGACTTGGAGTGCAACTGAATGGAAAGAACTGTACTTTAAATATTTCAACGAAAACTTCTGGTTCGATCAATCTAATCCTAAGATTTGGGAAGCTATCTACAATGTGCCCGATGAGGAGATTTGGAAGACTCGTATGACTATGAAGAATAAGTTGGTTGACTATATCCGTAAGTCATTCCGCGATACATGGTTGAAGAACCAGGGAGATCCTTCCCGTATCGTTTCACTGATGGATAAGATTAATCCGAATGCATTGCTGATTGGTTTCGGCCGTCGTTTTGCTACTTACAAACGTGCACACTTGTTGTTCACCGACTTGGATCGTCTTTCTAAGATTGTGAATAATCCTGATTACCCGGTACAATTCCTGTTTACAGGTAAAGCTCACCCGCACGATGGTGCAGGTCAGGGTTTGATTAAGCGTATTATCGAGATCTCTCGCCGTCCGGAATTCCTGGGTAAGATTATCTTCCTTGAAAATTATGATATGCAATTGGCTCGTCGTCTGGTTTCAGGCGTTGATATCTGGTTGAATACTCCGACTCGTCCGTTGGAAGCATCTGGTACATCGGGCGAAAAGGCTTTGATGAACGGTGTTGTTAACTTCTCTGTATTAGACGGATGGTGGCTGGAAGGTTACCGTGAAGGTGCAGGTTGGGCGTTGACAGAAAAACGTACTTATCAGAACCAGGAACATCAGGATCAGTTGGATGCTGCTACTATTTACAGTATTCTTGAAACTGAAATCTTGCCGTTGTATTATGCACGTAATAAGAAAGGATATTCTGAAGGCTGGATCAAAGTGGTGAAGAATTCTATCGCACAGATCGCTCCTCATTATACAATGAAGCGTCAGTTGGATGATTACTATAGCAAATTCTATTGCAAACTGGCGAAACGCTTCCAGACTTTGGCTGCTAATGATAATGCGAAAGCAAAAGAAATCGCAGCTTGGAAAGAAGATGTGGTTGCTAAATGGGATGCTATTGAAATCGTATCTTGCGACAAGGTAGAAGACCTGAAGAACGGTGACATCGAAAGCGGAAAAGAATATACTATTACTTACGTGATCGATGAAAAAGGCTTGAATGATGCAGTGGGACTTGAATTGGTTACTACTTACACAACTGCAGACGGCAAACAACATGTTTACTCTGTAGAACCGTTTAGTGTCATCAAGAAAGAAGGTAACTTGTATACATTCCAAGTTAAACACAGCTTGTCAAATGCAGGTAGCTTCAAGGTGTCTTACCGTATGTTCCCGAAGAATCCGGAGCTTCCACACCGTCAAGACTTCTGCTACGTACGTTGGTTTATCTAATTTGTTTGAAATAAAAGTAGGGGAGTCCTTCTCCCTTACTTTCATATATAGATTCAGCCCCTGTGTTCTTTCGAGAATTACAGGGGCTGAATTTTATCTGTTTGGTTGCTGACTTGTGAAGTTTTTAATAAGCAAGAAACCATCTGAAAAGTCTCTAAAAAGAAAAATCACGCTTACTGCAACATGTCGTAGTAAGCGTGATTTTATAGGATCAAGGCTTTTCGAACAGCCCCTTGTTTGAACTTTAAAGCCTTTGAAAAACCTTCTCTTTCGATCTGTTATTTTACAGCTTCTGCAATTTTAGCCTGAAGTTCTTCTCCATGCAAACCGCGAGCGATAATTTTACCACTGCCATCGATCAATACAGTGTGAGGAATACTGTTTACTGCATAAAGCTGTGCACCTTCACTTTGCCAGAATTTCAGGTCGGACATTTGTGGCCAAGTCATATTCATCTTCTTGATTGCTTCTTTCCATGCAGCTCCATCCTGGTCGAGAGATACGCCTACAATTTCGAAGTTCTTACCTTTATACTTAGCGTAAGTTTCTACCAGATTAGGCATTTCGCGACGGCAAGGACCGCACCAGCTAGCCCAGAAGTCAACCAATACCACTTTACCTTTACCAACGTAGTCAGACAACTTCACAGCCTTTCCTTCCGGAGTCTGCATTTCGAAATCAACAAATTGAGTACCTACGGCAGTCTTTTTCTGCTTGTCGGTCATCTCTTTGATTCTTACGATTGTTTCGTCATTCTGGAAATTCGCAGGAATTTGTTGCAACAAAGCTTCATTTTCGTCAGTAGAGTTATTGTAGAACGTTTGTTTAAACAAGAATACCCCAACCGGATTGGTGATGTTCTTTTTAACACCTTCTTTGATTACTTTGTCATACTGTTCTTCCAGCTGGGCACCCTCTTTTTGTTTGGCTTCTTTCTGCTCATCACTTAAAGAAGTGTCGCCCATTGCTTCATAAATGGTATTCATTTTCTTGCTGATGTCATTGATTTGAGCTCTGATTTCCTGGTATGCATCATTGTTAGGAGTACCGGTTACAGCGTCGTTGTCCTTGGTCAGGGCAACGTTGATTTTTCCGTTTTCGAGGAAGAAATCAATCATCAATGGCTCTCCGTTCACTTCGCAAGTGACATAGCGGCTAACCACAGAATCTTGTGTACCTTCAAAGGTAAAAGTACCTTTGGTGATAACGGCTGTATCTAGTTTGGTCAAATTTCTGCCAGTAGCTTCCTGAAGATAAACGGTGTCACCATCGCTTGCACCTTCTACCGTACCTGTGACAACGTATCCGGCTTTGTTTCCGCCCGTACAAGCTACCATGCCTAACGCTGCCGTTGCAATAACTAAATAAGTTAACTTTTTCATGCTTTTGTAAAATTAGTGAATAAATATTTATGCAAAGATAGATTTTTTTTCTGTCGGGCATCGAAAAACACTGTTATATTAGATTAACACCTAGGTGAAAACCGCAGAAATGTGTACCTTTGCAGCCCAAACTTTAGTATGAATATGCAAGAAGATAAATCCATCATTGAGGTGAGCCATGTATCGAAGTATTTTGGCGATAAAACAGCATTGGATGATGTGACTCTAAACGTGAAAAAGGGCGAGTTTGTCACTATACTTGGTCCTTCCGGTTGCGGTAAAACCACGTTGTTGCGTCTCATTGCCGGTTTTCAGACGGCTTCGGAAGGCGAGATCCGAATTTCGGGGATGGAAATAACACAAACCCCTCCCCACAAGCGTCCCGTGAATACGGTATTTCAGAAATATGCCTTATTCCCGCACTTGAATGTATATGATAACATTGCTTTCGGCCTGAAACTGAAAAAGACACCGAAACAAACCATTGAGAAGAAAGTGAAAGCTGCTTTAAAGATGGTAGGTATGACAGATTATGAATACCGCGATGTGGATTCTCTTTCCGGTGGTCAGCAACAACGTGTAGCCATTGCCCGTGCCATTGTGAATGAGCCGGAAGTGTTGCTATTGGATGAGCCGCTGGCAGCGCTCGACCTGAAAATGCGTAAGGATATGCAAATGGAGCTCAAAGAAATGCATAAATCTTTGGGTATAACGTTTGTTTACGTCACTCACGATCAGGAAGAGGCATTGACGTTGAGCGATACGATTGTTGTGATGAGTGAAGGAAAGATTCAGCAGATCGGTACACCGATTGATATTTATAATGAACCCATCAACGCTTTTGTTGCCGACTTTATCGGAGAAAGCAATATCCTCAATGGTACCATGATTCATGATAAGCTGGTACGCTTCTGCGGCACGGAGTTTGAATGTGTGGATGAAGGATTTGGTGAAAATGTTCCGGTAGACGTAGTCATCCGTCCGGAAGATCTTTATATTTTCCCCGTTTCGGATATGGCGCAGTTGGTAGGCGTGGTAGAGACTTCTATTTTCAAAGGTGTGCATTATGAAATGACGGTGATGTGCGGCGGATATGAATTCCTGGTGCAGGATTACCATCATTTTGAAGTAGGAGCGGAAGTCGGACTGGTGGTGAAGCCGTTTGATATTCACATCATGAAGAAAGAGCGTATCTGCAATACGTTTGAAGGAAAATTGCTGGATGCCACTCATGTGGAATTCCTGGGCTGTAACTTTGAATGTACTCCGGTGGAAGATATAGCTGCCGATACGAATGTCAAAGTGGAGATAGACTTTGAAAAAGTGATTCTTCAGGATAATGAAGAAGACGGAACGCTCACAGGTGAGGTGAAATTCATCCTTTACAAGGGCGACCATTATCATCTGACCGTATTGTCAGACTGGGACGAGAATGTATTTGTAGATACGAACGATGTATGGGACGACGGAGACCGTGTAGGTATTACCATCCCTCCAGATGCCATTCGTATAATTAAAATAACCGATTAACAGGAAAGGAAGTGAATAAGAAGTTTATAGTCTTTTTGTCATCACGTAAGAGTTGGACTCTCCCTTACATTATTTTTTCGGCGATCTTTGTGATTATACCGCTGTTTTTAATTGTCGTATATGCCTTTACCGATGATAGCGGTCATTTGACACTCGCCAATTTTCAGAAGTTCTTCGAACATCCTGAAGCAATCAATACCTTTGTATATTCTATCGGTATTGCTATCATTACCACCCTTGTTTGTATTTTGCTGGGTTATCCTGCAGCATGGATATTGAGTAACAGTAAGCTGAACCGTTCCAAGACGATGGTCGTACTGTTTATCCTGCCGATGTGGGTAAATATTCTTGTGCGTACCCTTGCTACGGTTGCCTTGTTCGACTTTTTTAGTGTACCGTTGGGCGAGGGAGCATTGATATTCGGTATGGTATACAACTTTATCCCCTTTATGATTTATCCTATTTACAACACGTTGCAGAAGATGGATCATAGTTATATTGAAGCTGCACAAGATTTGGGAGCCAATCCGCTGCAAGTCTTTCTGAAAGCAGTCCTTCCGCTTTCCATGCCGGGTGTGATGAGTGGAATTATGATGGTGTTCATGCCGACTATATCGACATTTGCCATTGCCGAGTTGCTGACGATGAATAACATCAAACTCTTTGGTACAACGATTCAGGAAAATATCAATAACAGCATGTGGAACTATGGAGCGGCACTTTCGCTTATTATGTTGCTGCTGATTGCTGCTACTTCTTTGTTTAGCACAGACGATAAGGACAATTCGAACGAAGGAGGCGGGCTATGGTAAAGAAAATATTTGCGCAGGCTTACTTGTGGATATTGCTATTGTTGCTTTATTCTCCTATCGTGATTATCGTCATCTATTCTTTCACCGAAGCGAAAGTGCTGGGCAACTGGACTGGTTTCTCCACAAAACTTTATACTTCGCTTTTCACTACAGGCACGCATCATTCTTTGATGAATGCATTGATTAACACGATTACTATTGCTCTGCTGGCTGCAACGGCATCTACTTTGCTGGGTAGTGTGGCTGCTATCGGCATCTTTAATCTGAAATCCCGTTCGCGTAAAGCGATTAGTTTTGTGAATAGTATTCCTATTCTGAACGGAGATATCATCACGGGTATTTCGCTTTTCCTTTTGTTTGTTTCTTTAGGAATCACACAAGGATACACAACCGTAGTGCTTGCTCATATTACTTTTTGTACGCCATACGTTGTTTTGAGCGTTCTGCCTCGTTTGAAGCAGATGAATCCGAATATTTATGAGGCCGCTCTTGACTTGGGAGCGACTCCCATGCAAGCTTTGTGGAAAGTTATTGTTCCGGAGATTCGTCCGGGAATGATTAGTGGTTTTATGCTTGCATTGACTCTATCCATTGATGATTTTGCCGTAACTGTCTTTACCATTGGTAATCAAGGTCTGGAGACGCTCTCTACTTATATTTATGCTGATGCCCGCAAAGGTGGTCTAACCCCGGAGCTTCGTCCGCTTTCCGCTATTATTTTTGTTGTGGTGTTGGCGTTGCTTATTGTGATCAATCACCGGGCAGGGAAAGCGAAGAAGAAATAATTATTCAATATGCCAATACACTGATATGCTGATTGCATGGCGGCACGTTTTCTGTATTGGTATATTTGTACATTGTAAAATTATTAATTATGAAAAGAATAATTCCTGCTATCCTGTTGTTGCTGAGTTTGACGGGATGTTATAATTCCGGCGAGCCTCGCGAACGGGTTCTTAAAATCTATAACTGGGCGGATTATATCGGGGATGGTGTGCTCGAGGATTTTCAAGCATATTATAAAGAACAGACAGGCGAAAATATCCGCATCGTTTATCAGACATTTGACATTAATGAGATAATGTTGACCAAGATAGAGAAGGGACATGAGGATTTCGACGTGGTCTGCCCTTCGGAATACATTATTGAGCGTATGTTGAAGAAGCGCCTGCTTCTGCCTATTGATACGAATTTTGCCCATTCTCCCAACTATATGAAAAATGTGGCTCCGTTCATACGGGAGCAGATTAATAAATTGAGCCAGCCGGGTGAAGAAGCCAGCCGTTATGCGGTATGCTATATGTGGGGAACTGCGGGACTTCTTTATAACCGGGCTTATGTTCCCGATTCGGTTGCAGCATCCTGGGATTGTCTTTGGAATAAGAGGTATGCCGGCAAAATCCTTATGAAGGATAGTTACCGCGACGCTTACGGTACGGCTATCATTTATGCGCACGCCAAGGAACTGGAAGCGGGGAGTGTGACAGTGGAAGAACTGATGAACGACTATTCTCCACAGGCTATGGAGCTTGCGGAAAAATATCTGAAAGCCCTGAAACCGAATATAGCAGGCTGGGAAGCCGATTTCGGCAAGGAGATGATGACGAAGAACAAGGCTTGGCTGAATATGACTTGGAGTGGTGACGCAATATGGGCGATTGAAGAAGCCGATGCAGTAGGTGTGGACTTGGATTATGAAGTTCCGAAGGAAGGAAGTAATATATGGTATGACGGTTGGGTGATTCCGAAATATGCAAGGAATCCGGAAGCAGCTAGCTATTTTATCAATTTCATGTGTCGTCCGGACATTGCTCTGAGAAATATGGATTTCTGCGGATATGTAAGTTCTATCGCTACTCCGGAGATTCTGGAAGAGAAGATAGACACGACACTTACCTATTTTTCCGATTTAAGTTATTTCTTCGGACCGGGTACCGATAGCATACAGATTGACAAGATACAATATCCCGACCGCAAAGTAGTGGAACGATGCGCTATGATTCGTGACTTCGGCGATAAGACAAAAGAAGTTCTTGATATCTGGTCGCGTATTAAGGGGGATAATTTAGGAGTGGGTATCACTATTCTTATCTTTGTCGTCGTTGCTTTGATGAGCGGCTGGATGATATATAAAAGATGGCAACGTTACAGCCGCCGGAAACAACAAAGGCGCAGAAGCAGAAGAAAAAAGGTAAAGAGGAATTAATTCATTTGCTATATCATAAATCATTTGATACATCATAAAAAATAAAGCTCGGTAAGCAGAACAGTTACCGAGCTTTATTTTTTATTGTGTCATTACCTCCGTTTTATACCGCGAAGTATATCTTTAGTTTCCTTGTCTACACGGAGAGATTCGATAGTTTTCTGCAATGATTTATTATAAGTCCAGTTATCCAGCTTGCTCTGTTTAAGGTACTCCATTGTCTTTTCGGGGAATTTGATGAAACAGATGGATATCATCCAGGCCATAGCCATACGTGCATAATAAGCATCGTGGCTGAAAGTGTCTGCGTATGCCAGTAATGCGTCGATATGTTCTTCGTCTACATAATGGAAAAGCATCACAATCCCGAAGCGGATTTCGAACTCTTTGGGAGATATGAGGTAAGGCTGGATAAACTGCCATACAGTTTCTTTTCCTTTCTTCACGGCAGTCTTCAGTTCGCCACAAAAGATATCACATACAGCCCAGTTGTCGATACGTGGAACGAACATGCTTATGTGTTTCATTCGTTCGTCCAGTTCCATTTTAGCTAATCCGATAACCATTCCCTGAAGCATTGTCTCTTCATAAAACTTAGTATCGGTTGCTTCCACAAACATACGCCAGTTATCTCTCTTTGCGATTTCTTTAGCCAATATTCGTAGTTGCGGAATACGTACACCAAGAATATTCCCGATTCCGGGAACCAGGGCAGAATGAAATTCCTGATACTTGGAATCTACCAAATCCTGCAATTCTTTTCGAATGTTTTCTGTTGTAGTCATTTTGTATAGTTGGTTTCTTCACAAAGGTATAAAAAAAGAGCATGTCTTGCGCGCAGGCATGCTCCATTTTCTTTTTTTCAGCGAAAGGTTTGTATTACTTCTTGACCATGCTGAAAGTGAATGTTGTAACGGGGAAATTGGGGAAATTTACATCTCCGACTTTTACTCCAGTTGCTTTGATAACGAATGCCAGTTTTTTGCCGTCATAAGCATAAACGCCATTCTTTTCAGCTTCAATAGTTACTGTTATAAGATTTTCAGCCGGTTCTTGTCCTTCTTCTTGTACTTGAATCGGTTCGGTGTATTTAATTTCCAGTGGTTCAGGTTTTAGTTGAAGTAAGATGTTAGATTTACCTTCATCAAAGGTCGGTGTATAAGGAATGTTGTAGTTAATATCACCCAAATTTTCGATGATAGCTCCTGCATTTTCTTCACCGACGATGCTTTTAATCAGGTCGTCAACCGGAAGTTTCTTAATCATAATCTGATTGTCTTTTACTTCGGCAGTAACTTCGGCTCCTGCCGGTTCTTCCCCCTCTTCTGCATTTGCCTGGGGACTGACGGGGGTGGATTCCGTCAGCATTGTGCCGGAATAATTGCCATCAACATCTTTAAGGGAATATACGGGAATGTCCGAATCGTCGTCACTGCTACATGCAGTAAAAGAAGTGACCATGCTCAGTGTCATTGCCAATAAGACAAAGCGATTAAAACAACAAACTTTTTTCATTTTAGTTAAAGTTTTCATACTGTTTAAATAATTAGATTATTAATTTCAAAATTAAGGTGTACGTACATAGTGTAAATGCTACGATTAATACAATACTGCATGAAGAAGTAAAAAAAGAAAGGCTTCTTTATGCAAGTGTTATAGTGAAGATCCCTGTTGGTGGGATCTTCGGATATATAGCTTCGTATTTGTTTTATTGTTTTTTCATGATAGACTCGCTTGGCGTTATACCAAAATACTCTTTGTATTTATGACGGAAGTTTTTGAGGCTCTTCAATCCGATCATTTCGGGAAGAACATTGACGGAGTATTTCCCGCTTTCCAATAGCTCACGTGCTTTTTCCATACGAATCCGGTAAATCAAGTACTTGGGCGCTTCTCCTGTCAGTGCTTTCCATTTCGTAAAGAAAGCGGTTCTACTCATATATAGTTCTGAGGCGATTTCATCTATTGTCAGATTTTCCTTATCTATATTTCTTAGAATAAACTCCTTTACCTGATTGATAAGGTCGTAATTTTCCTCATCTGAAATTTTGTCTTCCCCAACTTCCAGAAACTTCTTTCCAAATATTCTTTCTAAGAATGATTTTCTGAGGAAACGGTTGTTTCTGATAAGGACATTCATTTCTGTTTTTAAATCTTCGACGTGAAAAGGTATATATAAGAATATGTCAGCCAGGGAGCTTTCCCTTTTGCTGCGTTGTCCTGTATCTATATGTGAGCCATAGAGGATAATAGGGATAACGGATGTTTCTCCTGATGTTTTTAGTCTCGATGATAGTTCATTGCCGTACATTCCATGGAGCATAATGTCGCAAATCACTAAATCCGGATATTCCTCTTTTATACATTCTAAAGCATCCAAACCATTCTCGAAACTTTTTACGATAAAATCCTTTGATAAACGTTCTTCCAGGTACAACCTAAACTCTTTATTGCTGTCAGCGAGGACGACCAACGGTTTAGTGGAATTTCTCTTTTGTGAATCCTTGCCGAATAAAGTATCTGTTCTTTCTTCTGCCGGATTTGACTCGATTTGTATGGCGGTATGTTGGTGAACATTTTCCGGCGAATCTTTTGAAGGGAATTTTAGAGCAATAGTGTGGCTGGAATGGTTAATCAGAATCTTTCCATTGCACATCTTTATCAACCTTTTGCAGAATATATTTTTTGCAAAATTGTATTCGAGTTCTTCTTTTCGTTTGAATAGTTGCCAATTTTTACATTTGTAACATTGAAGTATTTTCTTATTTTCGAAATCAGTTATTTTTATTTGCCAGTATTCAGGATTAGAGGTGATTAGCAGGGTAATAGTTTTTTTTTGTTCGGTATGGTCTATGGCATATTTTATAAATTTGTCGATCACCGGAGATATTTTGCTTTGGTCGAACCAGACGCTGGCATAATCAAAGTCTGTTTTAATGTTCAGCCCTACCAAATTGTTGGCAGCATGTGTTTTTAAAGAAGTAATTCTGTTTTTGATAAATGTTCCCAGTTCACATTCCGAGGAATTCAGCTTTTCAGAGTTTGCAAACAATTGCTTTAAATCCGTCAATCTGGTTAAATGTGTGTTGAGGCAATCTATGTTTTGGATAGCTAGTGATAGTTCTTTTCTGATATTTTCGGGGGAAACGTCATTACATGCTATTTTCAATGGAGTATGAACCAATGTAAGCGGAGTACGAATACTCTCGAAAGAGTCTATAAAATATTGACTCCCTTCTTTTAGAAGATTTCTTTCTTTCTGTATCGTAATGATATGTGTTATAATCCAATAAATAGAAATACCTCCTGCCAGGAGTATTGAGGTAAAGTTTAATTGATAAAGAATGAGTATTGCTATGGCACTGTAAACGAGAGGTGACGTTTGTAATAAGTATTTCATATTATATTTTTTAGTGACGTCACTCAGATGAAATAGACCCATTTCTTTCATTTCAGAAAAAAGAGGAAATTCACTATCCTAATATTTAACATCATTTTTTTTGGGGGGGAAGAAACGGTGAATATCCTCTAAGTAACAATAATTAATTAGTTTTATTGGTTGAATATTATTTTGTCTCCTGTAGATGTGTAGGGGAGCGTATTGTATATTGGGTATTATTGAGGAATGTCTCATTTAATACCATTCTGTATTTCCTCATAATATATAAACTGGAAAGATAATGGAGGTTAGGTTTTTTTATAAGAAGGAATGGTTGGTATATTTCTACGAAGTAAAAATAATGATAAGTTTTAATAAGTAGATACTGTTGTCAGTTTTGAATGTTGGGATGTTTCTATTTAGTATTAATGATGCGATGAATGGTATGATTGAATTGTGATTTGTTGGCAATTATGTTTTGCTTGTCGGTATACTTGCAAAAGAGAGATATACCATTTTTCCATTAAATACATCTCTTTTTTATTAAGACAATAGTAATATTGAATTTTCCCGCTTTTAAATATTTCTTAATGTTTCACTTGGCGCTATGCCGAAGTGTTTCTTGTATTTATTACGGAAGTTCTTTACATCTTTTAGTCCGACCATTTCAGGTATCTCCTGTATGCGATATTTTCTGCTTTCCAATAGTTCGCGTGCTTTTTCCATACGAATCCTGGTCATGAATTCTATGGGAGCTTCTCCTGTCAGGAATTTCCATTTAATGAAAAACTTAGTCCGGCTCATGCCCGTTTCACTGGCAATATGGCTTATCTTTAGTGATTCGTTATCCAAGTTGTCCAATATGAATTTCTTTACCTTGTTGATGAGTTGGTAGTTATCCTCTTCCGGCATTTCTTCGATATCTGTTTCCAGAAACTTTTCTCCGAATATTTTCTGTAAGAATGACTTTCTAAGAAAGCGGTAGTTTTTGATAAGAACAGATATCTTGATTTTTAAGTTTTCGATATTGAATGGCATATACAAGAATGTATCGGCTAAAGAAGCATTTCTTTTATAGTCTTGGTTCATATCAATAGGAGAGCCATATAGGATAATCGGGATAATAGAAGTGTCACAGGAGGTTTTTAATCTTGATTAATGTTTTAAATTTTATGATAAGGAAGGCTTTCCCTCCAAGTAACGATGATTAATTTGATTTATTCTTTTTGTTTTCAGGCATGATGAATCAGTCTAATATGTGAATATTTGAAGAGGGGGCGGTCTGGGTTTAAATAGAGTGCTATCGGAACATATCTCAATAGCTGTTTGCTTGTGTTTTATCATATACAAATAATCAACTAATATAAATGTCTTTCCTTCTTATGGATAGGAAATTGTATTTATGAAGTAAAGGTACTAAAAAGTAATAATAAATCAACTGCTTTATTTGTGTAAATGTTAGGCTTACTGCTAATATACACGTTTTCTATGACTAATCGCAAATAAAAGTTGTATAAAATATTTTATTGTTATATATTCTGCTGTATATGGGTGCTGATGATTTAGAGTGTGTGATTTGTGGATGAATTCTAATTGTTAAAATGGAGTGTGAAATATTGGTAATATATTGATGGTATCTTTTTTCTTTGGTAGTTACTTCCAGTCTGTTACTATTGGCTATATATTAAATTACAAACAAGAGTCGTATGATTTTCTCACACGACTCTTGTTTGTAATTTAATATATAGCCTTTGATTGTTTATAACTTTTCAATCTCCTCCGGTGATAGTCCGGTAGCTTTATGGATGGCTGTTATGTCTACTCCTAATGACTTTAAATTATTAGCAATTTCTAATCTTTCTTCCATTTTTCCTTCCATGCGTCCCTCCATACGCCCTTCCAGTTTTGCTCCATCTAATACATCATTTTGTATCATGATGGCACTAAGGTGCTCGTCGTAGGCATGTCTTTCTTCCTTGGACATATTGTAATAGATAAGTTTCTGGCGTGCTTCTTCCAGACCAGGGGCTGTTGTATCGGGGCGAATGCAACCGGTTTTCAAGTATTCAATCCACTCTTCCAATGGAGTGACAGCCACTTTATCGAATTCATTCACACGAATCAAGAAATACTCCGGAAAGATTTCTGCCGGAATCTTATGGACGATGGCGTCTTTTTCTTTAGTAGTTACTTCCAGTCTGTCTCCTGTATGTACTCCGATAAAGTGGTTTTGTCCATGATACAAATAATCTTCTCCCTTGCCGATATCGAAGTATAGAATACTGATAGAGTATATTTTTTTCACCGCATAGTAGCGTTCTCCTAAAGAAATATGTTCAGTGATTGCTTTTGCCACTCCGTATAAGATACGTTCCAGATAATAGAGCTCCCGTGTATTTGGGATCTCTACAATAATGATTTCGTCTTTACTGTTTCTGGCTTTAATATCTACCCGGTTGAATTTATCATCGATTGTTTGTTGGTTGCTTTCACTTTCCAATATCTCTATGATTTTCACGTTTTCACCGAGAAGGACAGTCAAGAAACCTTCTAATACGCCGAAATTTGCTTTTTGGCGGAGAAGTCTTTTCACAGCCCAGTCAAAGCGTATATATTTGTCTTGTTGTTCCATATCAATTTAATTTTTAGGTTATTGCAAAGCTACGACTTTTTTTTAGATAATGGCTACTCTTTGAGTTTATATTTTTTGTGAATGAATCTGTGCATATTTGACAAATTCATCAGAAGGCAATTTAAATTATTCCATAGTAGAGAGTTAATTATTAACGCTGTCATATTTTAGTATTCCCTTTTATGTAACTTAAAGTAGGAGTAAAAATGTGGCAGCGTTTTAGGTTGAAAATTTTAGGTAGTTATTATTCTTTGTTTTTTTGTGTCACTTCAATGTCTTCCGGCCAAATAGCTTTAGTATATGCTTTTGCATCATTGCCGTTTTCTGTATAGTCTTTCGCTATATCCCCTTTGCCTTCATTAAACTTCCAATAGGCTTTTAAACCTGTAGTTTGAGGATCGACATCATACATATTCTTGTAAATTTCTTCTTGTGAACGTATTACGTTCCATATGCGTACTTCGCAGATTTCACCATTTAATTGACGAGTCATATTCTCTGGCTCACCATAGGAGTGTCCTATTTTAAACATAAAGTCTTTTCTTCGGTGTCATAAGTCACGGCTACATGATACCATTCGCTTGGTTGCAACAATTTTCCTTCGTTTGCCTTGGGGAATTATATAAAACTTATAATATTTAGTGTCCAGTATTGCATAATTGGTGCTGAGACGCGCGTTGTAATAACCTAATCAACGAAGGATCTACCTGAAAATTAACATCAATATATTGTTCGGCAGGATATGCCAACACAGCAGAAAGCTATTGCTACCCTGTTTGTTTGAGATTATTAAATGTGAAATTAGCTACATTCTTCACTTTGTCGCATCTATATATGGCATTGTCAAAAGGGAATTTTTTATGAAAAAAAGATGAATGAAATAGTGACGCTATCCACTGCGGATGGCGTCACTATATGGGTGGGATAGTGACGCCATCATGATGGGATAGCGTCACTATTTTTAAGTTTGTTTTTTACCAGTTTCTTTTCACTGTACGGTAACCATAACCAATGATTACAAGGAAGCAGATGAAGGGTAGAATGAATGAAACATTGACAGCCGGCAACCAGGCGATTTGTTTCAGGTCAATGATACTTGCCTGTAGCGGTGGAAGAACAGAACCTCCCAGGATAGCCATGATAAGGCCTGCAGCTCCAAACTTAGCATCATCTCCCATGCCTTTCAAGGCAATACCGTAGATGGTAGGGAACATCAATGACATGCAAGCCGATACTGCTACAAGGCAATACATTCCGAAGATATTTTGAAGGAAGATTACGCCTAAAGTGAAAATACCTCCGAAGATAGCGAGGATCATCAGCAATTTACCAGCATTGAGATAGCGCAGAATGAATGTGCAAATGAAACGGCTGATACAAAATATCACCATTGCTATGATATTATATTGTTGTGATAGCACTTCCGCACTTTTCTCGTCCATGCCCTGTGACATGAACAAGCGTGTTCCATACTGAATGATGAAAGTCCAGCACATAATTTGCGCGCCTACATAGAAGAATTGAGCAATTACCCCTTCACGATAACGCGTTTGGGTGAAAATGCGTTTCAGTGTAGGAAAGAAATCTATTCTATGATTTTGATCTCCATTTTTCGGCATCTTGACGAATCGTATCAGAAGTAACATAGCCACAATGATAAGTCCGATAATGAGATAAGGAGCAATCAGGACGCTAAGATCACTTTCTTTAATTGCTTGAAATTCACTGTCGTTAAGCAATGCACGGTCTTCGGTACACATCGGATGTAACTTCGCTTGAATGAACTGCATGGCTACATACATTCCGAGAAGTGACCCCATCGGATTGAAAGACTGTGCAAGGTTCAAACGCCGGGTAGCTGTTTCTTCCGTTCCCATAGAAAGAATATACGGGTTACAGCTTGTCTCGAGGAAGGACAATCCGCAGGTCAGGATGAAATAGGCAATCAAAAACGGATAATATTCTCCCGTCATTTTGGCGGGGAAGAATAAAAATGCTCCGAAAGCATACATTCCCAGTCCTAACAAAACACCGGCTTTGTAGGAATATTTGCGGATGAATATGGCAGCCGGGAAAGCCATTGCAAAGTACCCTCCATAGAAGGCAACCTGTACTAATGCTCCGTCGGTAGCACTCATCCGGAAAATCTTGGAGAATGCCTTTACCATCGGATTGGTTATATCATTGGCAAATCCCCATAATGCAAAACATGAGGTAATGAGAACAAAAGGTATAAGATAACTGATGCCATCTTTCGAGAGGATGGACTGTTTGGGGTGTTTCATGGTTGTTTCTGGTATTTTTTAAGTGTTATACAAATGGAACATTCTCTCCATCGGTTTCCATTTCTCTGCGGAACTCATTCCGGGAGCGGCTTGCTGGAAGATGGCCATATATTCTTCCCACTCCTGTTGGCGGGGAAGCGTGTTCAGGCGTTCCATTGCTGTGTCCCAGTCAAAATCAAGGGGAGTTTCGACAATCATAAACAGTCGTGTTCCCAAGATATAAATTTCCATTTCCAGAATACCGATTTCCCGGATCCCGGCTAGGATTTCGGGCCATGCTTCCGCCTGGCTATGTCTTTTCCGATATTCAGCGATCAGTTCCGGAGAATCGCGTAAATCGAGGGTTTGGCAATATCGTTTGACGGGAACGTCATAAGATTGAACCTGATAACCGGTTTTGGGTGTTTCCATATACTTTTATTTTTTAGGGTAATATACTTGTGGGGTAACGCTACGAGTTACAATCTCTCTCAATTCACGGAGATCGGCTATTTCTACTTTTGCCATAGCCTGTGTCAGAATGTTTCCCATTGCAGTAGCTTCTACCGGACCTGCATAAACGGGAATACCGAGTTCGTCAGCTGTCAGTTGGTTGAGTAATTGGTTTTGTGATCCTCCGCCGATGATGTTTAGCTGACGGATCGGAGAGGGGAGACAACGGTTGAGCTGTTCCACCGCCTGCCGATATTTGAAAGCTAATGACTGGAGTACACATCGCACGGTTTCTGCTTTGTTTTTCGGCACTTGCAAAGCATGATGCCGACAATAATGAATAAGAGCGTTTTCCATATTTTCCGGATTCATGAATGTTGCGTCATCCACAGGGATAATGGTTGCAATCTGTGCTTCGGCAGCTTGCGGGATGATTATATCATAATTTTGTTCTTCGCCACATGCTTTCCATTCACTCATCAAGCGTTGCAAAATCCATAATCCTGTTATATTCTGTAGGAAACGGATTTTGCCGTCTACGCCTCCTTCATTGGTGAATTGAGCTTTTCTTGCTTCTTCCGTCAATATGGGTTCATCCACTTCCACTCCCAGTAGCGACCAAGTGCCGGAACTAAGGAAAGCGATAGGATTTTCTACGGCAGGAACAGCGGCGACGGCACTGGCTGTGTCGTGTGAACCGACGGCAATAACGTCTACGATACCCAGTCCCGTTTCGCGGGCAATATCCTCTTTCAGAGTCCCCCTGATGGTTCCGGGGAGAATAATCTCACCGAACAGATGTTGGGGAAGACCTAAGGCGCGTATGGTATCCACTGACCAGTTCCGCGATTGGGCATCGAGTAATTCGGAGGTGGAGGCAATGCAATATTCATTATTGGCTACTCCTGTCAGGAAATAGCTGAAGAGGTCGGGCATGAATAACAGTTGTCGGGCAACTTTCAACTGTGCATCTTGATGCTGTTTCATGCTGTAAAGTTGAAACAGCGTATTGATAGCCATCACCTGAATACCGGTGTCGGCATAGTGTTGGCGTTCATCCAATAGCTTGAATACTTCTTCCGGTATTCCTTCTGTTCTTGCATCCCGATAACAGACAGGATTTCCCAATAGGTTTCCATGTTTGTCAATCAGTCCGAAATCCACTCCCCAGGTATCAATACCAATACTTTTTACGGCATATCCTTTTTGTGCAGCCAGTTTCAGTCCGGTTTTCATATCTTCGAACAGTGCCGGGAAATCCCAGTAGATATGATTTCCTAGTTTGACCTGTCGATTGCAAAAGCGGTATACTTCTTCCAACTCCAGTTTGCCATGGTGAAGGAAGCCGGCGATAATTCGTCCACTTCCGCCTCCGAAGTCTGCTGCTAAATAAGTGTGTTTGATGGTATCTTTCATGGTATATTGCCCGGATATTAGTTGGTTTTCTTTCCTAATACGTAGATTTCCAGGTCTTCAATTTCTGCCGGTGTGAGTACTGAATAATCACCGCCGGATTGAACGATGATGCGGCAAGCCATTTCAAAGAAGGTAGCCCGTTCGTATACTTGATCGAAGTCTTTTCCGCATACCACTTGTCCGTGGTTGGTCAGTAAAACCGAGTTATGCTTTAACATAGCTTCTACCACAGCTTTTGCCAGTTCCGGTGAGCCGGGACGATAATACGGAATCACAGGTATTTCCGAACCTACATGACAGGGAATTTCTGCTGTTACATTGAAGTTTGTCGGTTTGTTCTTCATGCAGGAGACAGCCGTGGCATATTCCGATTGAAAGTGGAGAACGACATTGACGTCCGGACGTTCGCGGAGAATCCCTAAATGGAATGTACTTTCCATAGAAGGTTTTACACCATTGGTAGGAGCGCCGCTGGCAATATGGCAGATAGAGACTTTTTCTTTGCCAAGTGTGGGAACCCAGGAACCCGTACCGGAAATCAATGCTTCTTCGCCGATTCTCCAGGAAAGGTTACCGCTGCTGCAAAGCATTAACTTTGCATCTCCGTAACGGTGTGCTTGTTCGATGAACTGTTCGATATGTTCGTTGGTAATCATAATTGCAAAGATAAAAAAATTAGAATTAAGTGAGTCGAAATTGCTTTTATTTAGACATAAGAACAAAAGAACATAAGGTCTGCGCTAATAGAATTATTTATAGCTATTTATTGAAGTTGTTTTATCTTTTGTCCTTATGTTCTTTTGTCTGAATTAAAATTATTTGTAGATAGGACCGTAAGTGGTACAAGCTCTGTAATCCGCTCCTTCCTTATCCATGCCGAAGGCGTTCCAAGCTGCCGGACGGAATATTTCGTTGTCTTCTACATTGTGCATGCATACCGGGATGCGGAGCATGGAAGCAAGAGTGATTAAGTCCTGACCGATGTGTCCATAGCTGATGGCTCCATGATTGGCTCCCCAGTTATTCATTACTGAATATACATCTTTGAAAGCAGGTTTTTCACACAGACGCGGTACAAACCAGGTGGTAGGCCATGTCGGATCTGTACGCATATTGAGTTTCTGGTGGATTTCCGGATCAATTTCTACTGTCCATCCTTCTGCGATTTGCAGCACAGGGCCTAAGCCTTTAATCAGGTTGAGGCGCATCATGGTTACGGGCATGCCACCTTTTGACAGGAAGTTGGAAGAGAAGCCACCGCCACGGAAGTAGTCACGGTCTGCCGGATACCAGGTAGTTGCTTTCAGGCAGTTTTCTACGTCAGCGTCCGTCAGGTTCCATGGTTCTTTCATAACCGGATTGCCTGCCGCGTCTAATGATTGGCCGGAACCGTCGAGAGTCGTTGCGCCGGAATTGATAAGATGAATGATACCATTTGCTGCCAATCCGCTCAATTCTTTGCCGGTTACACGTTTCACGGCTTCAGGACTCCAGTAAGTACGTACGTCGGAGAATATTTGGGCGCGGTTGGTCAATAAATGTCCGAACAGCATAGCTACGCCGTTGCAGGCATCGTTCTCGGTAGCTACGACAAATGCTTCACGAATACCATTCCAGTCAAAAGAAGTGTTGAGCAGAGCTTCCGGATAGTCACCATTAGGATAGAAGTCTGTCCATTGGCGTTGTCCTTGGAAACCGGCTGCAATGGCATTATGTCCCAAGGCCTCTTCCTTGAATCCCATTTCTTTCAATTTGGGATTTCCGGTCATCAAGTCGCGCATGATAATCGTCATCTTTACAATGAATTCCCAATCAGCATTTTTCTGTTCACGGGTTTTACGTTTTTCAGGACGGTTTTTGAAGTCTTCACCTTCGTTTGTCTTGCAATTTTTTTCAGTCCAGGCCATGGCTTTGGCGTATTCTTCGTGGTCATAGATGCCTTCGTCCATTCGACGGATGATTTCTGTGAGGTCTATTGACTCATTACGCATTCCCAAATACTCTTGGAAGAAATCAGGATTAACGATAGAACCGGCGATACCCATAGATACACTACCCATTGATAGGTAAGATTTGCCTCTCATCGTAGCTACTGCCTGTGCAGCACGTGCAAAGCGAAGAATCTTTTCCGATACATCTTCAGGGATTGTGTTGTCGTCCAAATCTTGAACGTCGCGTCCGTAGATACCGAATGCGGGAAGGCCTTTTTGTGCGTGTCCGGCAAGTACGGCAGCAAGGTATACAGCTCCCGGACGTTCTGTGCCGTTAAATCCCCAGACAGCTTTCGGATAATGTGGGTTCATATCCATCGTTTCAGCACCGTAGCACCAGCAAGAAGTGACGGTAATGGTAGAACCGACCCCTTCTCTTTCAAACTTTTCCGCACAAGCGGCACTTTCGGCTACGCGTCCGATCGTGCTATCGGCTATAACACATTCCACCGGACTGCCATCACCGTTTTTCAGGTTGCTGCTGATTAACTCGGCTACTGCTTTTGCCAAATTCATTGTTTTCTCTTCAAGGCTTTCGCGAACGCCACCCTGGCGACCATCGATTGTGGGACGAATCCCGATTTTCGGATACTTTTTCATGGTTTCTATCTATTAAAGGATTAATTAATATCTGTGCTGAACTGTGCTGATGTCTTCGCAAAAAAAATTAAAGCGACTTTCGAAGTCTTACTTCCGTCGGCAAGAACTTCTGCACCGGTACATTATTGAGAACAAAATTGGCCGCTTCATTTCCCATCATTTCCCAATCAATACTCAATGAGGTTATTCCTTCGTCAATCACTTCATAGGAAGGAATATCATTGTAAGCCAATAGGCCAAAATCTTTTCCGCATTTCAGCCCTTCCAATCTTCCTTGTTTCACCACCTTTACTACGTCTTGTTGTTTGATAGCGATATAGGCAACTCCCTTACGTACAATCAGGTTCTCAATATCCTCCTGTATTTCACAGAGCAATCCCTGTTCCTGGCAGAAACGGGTAAAATATACCTTACTGCTTTGAGGGTGTTTCAGGCTTTTGGGAAACAGAAAAACGAGCTGGTGATAGTTCCTTAACCTTTCCTTGAGCTGATTCAATGCCTGATAGAAAGATTCATCAAAATCCTGGCAGATATATGAATACTTTTCTTTTTCAAATTTACCGAAATCGAGAAGTAATAATCTTGAAGGATTAATTTTATTGAGAACAGTGCTGAATTTCTCGTTATCGAAATTCATCACGATGTATTTGTTGTATTTCCCGATGGATTCCCGGAGGATCGTATTGAACAACCGTTCGTTGTATTGATGAAACAATAAGTCTACCTTATAGTTAATAGGCAGATGTCTGACGAAACTATTGTATAAGGCTTCTTTGAAAGGAGTATATTGGTCGAGCAGCAATAAAACATTGGTCACCTGGCTCGTCACATAATAGCCCTTGCCGGGAGTGGAGTTGATCAGTCCTCGTTCACGTAAATCAAGGAAAGCTTTGAAAACCGTATCACGTGATACTCCGTATTGAGCGCTTAACTGATTGATGGAAGGCAAAGAATCTCCTTCAAGAAATTCTTTCCTGGAAATCGCCTGGCTAAGTGCGTCCGCTAGTTGCGTAACCTTGCTTGCCTGTTGTCCGAATGTTGCCTTTTTATCAGTTCGTTTCATATTCGAAAAATAAGTAATACTATGCTGAACTATGCTGATGCAAAGAAAGGCATTTTATTCTGAACGGAATAAATAATTTGATATGTTTTATAGCAGAAAGTAATAAAAAAATCCCCTCCGGCGGACCGGAGAGGATTTATTGCTTTTTCCTAATTTCTTGTTCGGAATCTGCTGAAATTTATTCAGCAGCAGCTTCTGTTGCAGGAGCTTCTTCAGCCGGAGCTGCGGTAGCTTCTTCTGCAGGTGCTTCAGCAGCAGCCTTTTCAGCAGCTTCAGCAGCTTTCTTTTCAGCGAGTGCTTTTGCTTTCACTTCGTTGATTTTCTTTTCTGCTTCCAGACGTGCTTTAGCTTCAGCTTTCTTAGCTTCGTCTTGTTTAGCTTTCAAAGTAGCCAAACCTGACTGTTTGTTGTTTTTCCAAGCTTCGAATTTAGCTTCTGCTTCTGCTTCTCCGAATGCGCCTTTTGCTACACCGCCCAGAAGATGTTTCTTCATGTAAACTCCTTCACGAGAAAGGATGTTACGTACAGTGTCACTTGGTTGTGCACCTTTCAGTACCCATGCCAATGCAGCGTCGAAATTCAAATCTACTGTAGCAGGATTGGTGTTAGGGTTGTAAGTACCAATCTTCTCAATAAATTTACCATCACGTGGTGCTCTGCTGTCTGCAATTACAATTGAATAGAACGCGTAACTTTTACGTCCGTGTCTTTGCAATCTGATTCTAGTTGCCATTTTAAATAATTGTTTTTAATGATTGATTTGAATTATGCTATTATCTCGTAATAGCGGGCACAAAGATACGGCTTTTCTTTTGATTGACAAACATTTCGCATCTTTTTTACGAATACCGTTTCGGATAGCGGAACAAGATTGCTAGTAAGGCGCATGCTCCCATTGTAAACGGATAATAGAGATTGCCGATGATACTGATGGGGGAGATACTGGCAAGTCCCGCTGCAATCAGCATCTGTGCTCCGTATGGAATAATCCCTTGTATCAGGCAGGAGAAAGTATCGAGGATACTGGCTGTTTTTCTTCGGTCGAGATGGAATTTCACGGCAATATCTTTGGCAATCGGTCCTGTTGTGATAATGGCAATCGTGTTGTTGGCAGTACATAAGTTGGCGATACTTACCAGGGCTGCGATGCTTAGTTCGGCTCCTCTTTTACCATTGACGTGGCGGGTGAGTTTTCGGATAATGAAATCGATACCGCCGTTATAACGGATTGTTTCGAGCATCCCTCCGGCCAGCAGAGTGATAATAATCAGTTCTCCCATTCCTGTAATTCCTGTTCCCATGGCACCAAACCAGTCGAAGATCCCGAAGCTGCCGGTCGCAATGCCAATGATGCCACTTGTCAATATACCTATTATGAGTACGAGCATCACGTTCATTCCGGCAATGGCTGTTCCTAATACTATTATATAAGGTATAACTTTGATCCATTCAATGGTCTGTGTTTGGGTGGGGGCTGTAATGGATAGTCCCTGAAATATGTAAATTCCCAACACAATGATGGCTGCCGGGACGACAATCATAGAATTTACACGGAATTTATCACGCATTACACATTCCTGGGTTTTTGTCGAAGCGATGGTGGTGTCGGAGATAAAAGATAAGTTGTCTCCGAAAAAAGAACCGCCTACTACGACGGCTACCATAAAGGGGAGAGCTATTTCTGTTTTTTCAGCCAGTCCTACGGCAACGGGAGTAAGGGCGACAATAGTTCCCACACTGGTTCCGATGGATAAAGAGATGAAACAGGCGGCAATAAAGATACCTGCCAGCAATAAATTGTCAGGAAGAATATGCAGCGTCAGATTGACGGTGGCATCGATTGCACCCATTTGCTTTGCGCTTTGGGCAAAAGCTCCGGCAAGGATGAATATCCATATCATCAGGAGGATATTCTTATTGGCAGCTCCTACCGAGAATTGATAGATACGTTGGTCTAGTTTTAAGCCGCGTGTAATGGCGATGGCATAACAGGAAGAGACGAGGAAAGCCACTGTGATAGGTACTTTATAAAAGTCGTTGACGAGGATGGAAGTTACCAGATAGAGGCAAAGGAATACGAGTAACGGGCTTAATGCCCACCAGTTTCCGGGACGGTCTTTATGTATTTTTTCTTCAGTCATAAATGAACGTTGGGTATTTGTTTTATTCTAAAATCAAAATAGCGATGCAAAAGTAGTGTTTTTCACAGGAAGTGGCAAAAAGGAAGTCGAAAGAAGGCATTATTTCATTGATCTTTCTATAGATGAGGGAGACACTCCATAGAAAAAAAGTATAACCTGTTCCTACTATTGATAAGTAGGGCAGGTTCTTTTTATTATTTCTTATTGATTTAAGCGCAAGGGATGTGTGAACCAGAAACGGCTGCCGACTCCTATTTCGGATTCGGCACCGATAGTGCCGCCAAGATGTTCGATGATACTTCTGCAAATAGATAGACCTAAGCCCGTGCCTTTTGAAAAAGAGTTGAGTTTTACAAATCGGTCGAACACCTGATCTACTTTATCGGGCGCAATCCCCATACCTGTGTCTGTGACAGCGAATTCTATCTCGTTACTTTCTGCTTTATGGCGATATTCCAATATAATCTGCCCTTCATTCGTAAATTTGAGAGCATTATTTATGAAATTGGTAATAACCTGCATTAAACGCTTTTTGTCTGTGTAAATATAATATTCAGGTAAATCCGGAGCCAGCAAAACGGGTACGGGTTTATCTTCTTTTATATCATAATTGCGCATTATATCTTCGCAGAAGCTCTTGATATCCAGGTGATCCATGGTGAAGTCGAGTGTTCCGGCTTCTATTTTCGATAAATCGAGAATATCGGAAATCAACTGCAAAAGAAGTTCTGTGTTTTCCTGCATAATGTCAACATAATCCTGACGTTCTTTTTTGTCGTCCGATTCAACCAACAGACTTGCAAAACCAACAATCGCATTTAGCGGAGTGCGGATTTCGTGACTCATGTTAGCGAGAAAGGCTGATTTTAAGCGGTCCAGATTTTCTGCTTTTTCTTTGGCTACTCTTAGTTCTTCTTCAATCGTTTTTTGATGGTTGATATCGACACTGGTTATAACATGTGCTATTTGTCCGTCAATCCAGGCAAATGCTGCGCTGAATACCCGGAACCAACATTTGTCAAACGGGCGTTGGTAGTCCCAGGAGTAGACTTTGGTAGGTTGCCCGTTTTCGTCAATCAAATGTTTTTTAGGACAAAATTCACATTCTCCGGTTTTATCTTTATAAAGAGCCTGCCAGCATTTTTTTCCTTCAAAATGTTCGATGCCTCCATAAGGAGCGGCCATAGATTCATTGACATATAGCATATCATGAGAATCAAAAGAGTTCACATAAATGTCAACTCCCATATTATTCATGATGCTGCTTAATGTCTTGCTTGCCCGCACTTCTCTTTCTTTATATTCCCGCACTGCTATTTCTTTGGAGAGGGAGCCTAAAATGAGATGAATCACTTGAAGTTCTTCGTCGGTGAAGGATATTGCATGTTCTCTGTCTCCAAATCCGATAAATCCGATAATTTTCCCTTCGGAGTCTTGAATTTGCCGGATTAGTAATGAGTCGACTTTATAAAAATCCACGATGTCTACATCATTCCATGAAGTATTTTGGTTTCTGCAAGCATAAAAAGGTTTGTTCTTTCCATTTATACGCGCAGCATGTTGATTGGTCATTTCGCTGATTTCAAAACGTTGTCGCAGGATGTTGTCGCTATTTCCGACAGTTTCCTTTAGATAAAAGTAGCGAAATCCATCAGTTTGGTAAATGAATCCTCTTTTAAAACCGTAGTATTCGCAAATATCTGTCAGTGATTCTGTGATTTTGTTTTCAATAGATTCACAGCCATTCAACCTTTCTAAAAAATGAAGTAAAAATGCATTGTAATTTTCTTTCTCTCTGGTCATATTGTTTTAGGCATCTTTAGTTAGATAAACTCAAAATGAGTATGCTGTTCATCTCTTTCAAATCTTCAAGCTGCTAATATACGGACTTTTTAAGAATGAAGAATACTGTTTTTGTTTTTTCATAATGTTCCGTTTTTCTTTATTATAGTACGGAAAGAGAATAGGATAGAGAGGATATATTTTTTATGGGTGTATGGATGTTGTATGTTTGTTGAAAATTATTAAAGTTGGGCGTGTAGTTGTGTTGTTGTTTTGATGATCTGTAAATGTTTGATTACTAGTGTGGTATGTTTATCATTTTTCCTTTTAAACCAACAAGTCGTTCCTTTAAAAGAAACGACTTGTTGCACACCGAGAAACGCATCGTTTCTTTTAAAGGAACATACCTTTCCATCTTGGGATGTGTAGATTTATGTTATAATGTTTATATTTATTGTTTTGTATCTACACTGTAGGCATTATTTTAATGCTTCAATTATATGTGGTAACATTGTCCAAATGGTATTTTCATCTTGAGCGGTGAAGAAGTTACCATCTATCTCTGATTTCTCATCGGTAGCTGTTCCGTTTTGAATAGCTGGCTTGGCTAATGGGTGAACTGCTACTTTTTTCCCTTTGGTTATACCGGTAAAGTCAAACATCATTGCACCGGCACAATGTCCAATCATAATTTTCCCTTTATCCCCGAACGTTTTAATGACTTGCATCAAATCTACATTATAAGGCTTATCGGCATTCTGCTGAAATACAGGCACTGCATCGCCACAAGAGAAAACGAGTGCGTCAAACTCATCTTCGTGTCCCTTCAAATTAGCAATCACATCATCCACTGTCAGGCTGATTCCTGAATTTGTTTTAATCTCCTTCGTATCCGATACGGCAAATACTTTATATGAAATGCCATTCTCGAAAAATGCTTCCAAATATTGGAATAGTCCACAACCATTTACCGGATTCACTGCTAAAACTGCAACTTTCTTTGCCATAATCATAATTATTTAAATGAAACAATAGTTATTATTAGTAAGTTTATTACTTTTGTGATGCAAATGTATCTTTCTTATTTGAGAAATGCAATAACGTACTTGAAAATAAGGAAGTTACATAGAGGTAACTATTGCTGAAGCTCAATAAAATACAAAACGTTAAAGAATGAAAAACTTTCATCCGACGGGGAATTGTCCGATAAGAGATGTGCTTAGCCGCTTGGGAGATAAGTGGTCGATGCTGGTGCTTATTACGCTGAACGCAAATGGAACTATGCGTTTTAGTGATATCCATAAAACGATAGAAGATGTCTCTCAAAGAATGTTGACTGTTACATTGCGTACTTTGGAATCAGATGGATTAGTTGAACGGAAAGTGTATGCTGAAGTACCTCCCCGTGTGGAGTATTGCCTGACAGATACAGGCGGTACATTGATTCCTCATATTGAAGGACTGGTGGGATGGGCCTTGGAGAATATGAGTACTATTTTGGACCATAGACAAATGAATCAGCAACATTAATGACAACGAAAGAAATGAATGAGATAGAGACTGAACTGATTATGCTCGGAACGGGTAATGCTACTGTAACCAAATGCTATAATACTTGTTTTATCCTTAAAACGAAAGAGACAGTGCTGTTGGTTGATGCAGGGGGGGGAAATGGAATTTTAAATCAGTTGGAAAAAGTGGATGTGCCTATTGACAGTATACATGATATGTTTGTGACGCATGCTCATACCGATCATATACTGGGAGCTGTCTGGATGATACGTATCATTGCGCAGTGGGCATCCAATGGACACTATTCCGGTAGGTTTCGTGTGTATGGACACGATAAAGTATTGATGGTGTTGGATCAAATATGCCGCATGACGCTTCCTGTTTCGGTTATAGGAGCTATCAATAAGTATGTTGAGTTCTGTGACGTCAAACATGGTGATACTCTCCGGCTCGGAGACTTGAATGTACAATTTTTCGATATTGCCTCCACTAAAGAAAAACAATTTGGCTTCCGGGCATTATTGCCTGATGGAAAGTCTCTGGCTTGTTTGGGAGATGAACCATATAATGAGCAAAACCGTGCGTATGCTGAAGGAGTAGACTGGTTATTGTGTGAAGCATTCTGTTTATATGCGGACCGTGAACGTTTTAAACCTTATGAAAAACATCATAGTACGGCACAGGATGCAGGCAGGCTGGCACAACAATTGGGAGTAAAGAATTTATTGTTATATCACACGGAGGATAAGACGTTGGAAACTCGCAAGAAGTCTTATACAGAAGAAGCATCCCGGGAGTTTTCCGGAATGGTGTATGTACCTGATGATTTGGAGAAAATACTTCTGTAGAAAGAGGTCTTTAACATGAGGAGGAGATCAAAGTTGAATAGCCAACTCATTATCAATAATGTCTTGTTCTATATTCTTCTCTTTTATTTATTTCCGAAATGTGATTTCTCCTGCCCACGGTATTTCATGATTTCATAAATATCATTATCCCGATCCCACCAAGCATGATGATGATAGCATTGATAATCATTCCGACTCTCAATCCTTTTTCACCGAATACGTCATATAGCCACAGGAGAAAATTGAATCTTCCGTTGCGTTGCCCCGTCATGTCAAATATCCATTCCCATCGGCGAATAGCCCCGATAAGAACTAAAGCTCCCAAAGCGATGAGGATTAAACCGCCACTTGTTGGTGTCAGGTTACTAAAAAAATCTTGTTCTTTTTCCATGTTTGTTATTTTAGTTTTATTGTTTAACTAACAATGTTTGGCAGCGTGCTATTTTAAACCGCGTACTATTTGGTTAGTAACTTTTTTAATGCTAACGTTTCTCAATACTACAATATAGGAGTCAAAAGTCATTCCATTAATTTCTTCTTCATATCCGTTAGCATCAACCACACTTCTAAGAAGGCTTGAAACAGGAATTAGAAATTGAGGATTGGCTGCAGATGGCTTATATTTTGTATAAATCGCATTTATTTGATGGACTGTTCCTTGTAAAATATGTAATCCATCACTCGTTTCATAATGTGCATCGTATATGTATTCTATTGTTTGGTTGACGTCAGTTAGTGTTTTATTGAAAGTAAAATATCCCATCTAACCATATCGTTTATACTGAATGGTTGACCGCAACATTGCATCTGCCATCCTTCATAAAGTACTGTGTAGTAATTTTCCATCTGTTTTTGTTTACTTGGTTAATAATATCCGGTAACGTGCAGCATTATGTTGTTAGCTGTTTGCTATCGTCCAATTCCCTTTTTGCTTTTATAAATAGCTCCATTAACCTATCAGCAAACTCCTCATTCTCAAAATGTTTGAATTCATGCCAGCAAACAATCGTTATCGGTGCTTCTTCTAGTACGTTTTTTATGCAATTCAAAGCCCAACTTTTATTATCTGCATTATACCAGTCTTTTTCAATCTCTTCTGATACTCTTGCGGTAATTTTATCCAAATTCTTACCGATTAATAGATGTTTATCATCTATAGGTGGGATGATATGCTCTAATTCACATTCTTTGAAATTGATGAATTGCATCGTTGCCAATGAAAAATCGATATTCTTCATGATTACTTTAGAAGCATTAAGGATATTCTCCATTTTTGTATGTTTCTTAATCCGGAAGATAACTTGTTCTGCTTTATCTGAAGTTTGATACTGTGTAATTTCCTCTTTTCTCATTCTCTGTATCATAAAATCATCTATCAAACCTACAAAGCGAACATTTTCCATATAAAAACAATATATTATGTAACTTTTTATCTTGCAGTTCTCAAATACGGTATTTGTTATATATGAAGCGTTTGTGATTTTACCTAATTTACATTTGACAAAAGTGCAATTATTCTGCCCACCGCCCCAAGCTCCGAGGTAGGTAGCAGACAAATCAACTCTTGTAAATGTGCAGTTTTCAAAGAAACAGCACCAAAATCTGGTATGTCCGCAAATAGTCTTATTGAAAATGCAATTACGGAAGTTCACGTTTTTAAAAACGACTTCGGTGATATCCGACTTTGTGAAATCATAATCCACAAAATCCATATTCTCAAATTTTGCATCTTCCGCTATTTTTAAGCCTTTGTATTCAGTGTTCATTTTCTGTCTTATTTTGCGGGTGATAATGTTCGGCAGCGTATGCTTTTGGAGGTGTGCTGTTTGTTAGCAATACATTATGAATGTTTGCAATGCAGAACCTAATACTTTTCCCACAATTCATTGATATTGGAACGTCTGACTTTTTCTCCTTCTCTCAAATCAGGCAAAGAAAGTAGAGTTTTATCATGTTCGATAATTTGTTCTATTGAAACAACATAAGCATCATCTTCTTTAATTGTATATGCATGAAAACATAGCCAATCACCATCATCATCGTATATAACATTAGTTATTGGTTTATTTTCAATCATAACTTGCTTTAAAGTTATAACTGGTTTCAGCTTTTCTTCATTAATTATTTTCATAACTTTCTATTATTTAATTATTATTGCTAGTGTTAAGTCACTAACTGATTTTGGACAGTTTGCAGGTTGTTATCATCTAGTCAATATAGGGTTAAATCCCGCACAGTGTTATTTTTCCAAATAAAGCTGAAACAATAATCCAAATCATCTGTGGTAAATGTGATTTCCCAGCTATCGTTGTACTTGACGGATGATTTTATTTCTTCCGGATAAAATCTATTCTGCCACGAAATATATGCTTCTTCTTTATGTGCCAATCGGCTTTCATTAGGTAATAAACTTTCCACTCGGGCAATCACTGATTTCCAATCCTCCAACAAGGCCTGTAAATCCAATAACTGTTGTGACAAAGGAGCTGAAGCATCTCCTTCTAACCAAATCACAGTTTCCGCCGAATATGATGGTAACTGTACTGTGCTCCACCAGGTGTAGTGCTCATTCTGCCACCAATCACAAACCTTAGAGTGAAAGATTCCCAAATCTTTTACTACATATTCTTTTTTTGTTCCTAATAAAATATTTACCAGCTTTTTGAAAGATCCCATTGCTTCTATTTTTTAGTTTGTTGCGAATGACTTTAAAAGGAATGACATAACATGAATTATTTTGTTTGCATCTATAGTTTTGATAAAAGGGCATTCAAATCTTTTATTTCCAACTTTACATCATCATCATACACCAATGCATTTCTATAGGAATGGTTGCTTGTACAGATAGTCCCTATTTCAGGAATCTCTTGTATATCGGAGTTAAGTATTAATAATCCGCTTAAGAGACATTTGCTAATATAATCTGGCTGTTCCTGAAATATCGGGATCTGTTTCAATCTTTGAGTTATTTCGTCGAAGGCTGCTTCTTTTTCTTGTTCTCTGATGGCGGACAAAGGTAACAATAAATGGAATAGTATATCTCCATATTTTTGTTTGGCAATCTGTAGCAACTCTGGATATGTGATGTATTTTAGGTGAAAATGTCCACAAATTTCTCCAATTAGGATATTATTTAGAAAATAGTATGTGTAGCATGGATGAAATTCTATTTTTAGTGTTATATCCTTATTCACAGGAAGTAATAGAGTATTCGGATTTTCTATCTCCCCTTCATTATCAGATGTCTCTAATTCGGATTGAGATAATTTTTTCCAATATTCTACACATTCTTTTCTATCTAAAGATGCTGGGGCTAGTTCTTCATTCCATATCTCATCAAAGTTTGCTTCCTTTTCTTCATCTACTGCTTGTATATGATGATGTAATATTACATCCCAAAAGAATGCATTTGCGAACGAATATTCTTTTTCTAGTATTATTTTCATTATATTTTTATTTTTGATTGTAACAAATGTTTGGCGGGTAATTCCTTTTAGAATAATTTACCCGTTTGTGATCGATGTTATTTTGTTTGCTATTATTTTTCTTTGTTGTTTATTTATGTCCGAAGAGCAAAGAATACAATTCATTGCATCCGCTGCATATAGCTTTATGCTGTGATTGGAAAGCGGTACGCCGATTTTTTTTAATGCAGGTTTAATACTTTCATAAATGATGCTTGTATCTGCGTCGCAGGTAATTCCTTGCTCTTTGATAAAATCTATTATACAATTTAATTTGTATATATATTCTTTATACTTCATATATTGACTTTCCTTGAAGATGTTGTGTAATATGATGTCGCTTTGCTTCTCATAGACTTTTGCCGCTTGTTGTACAGATTGCCGCATATAATCTTTTTCTTTTTTTGTGGTAGTTCGAAACCACAAATCATTCTTGTCCAATATCTCACCTATTCGTAAATAACAATCCTGTGGTAATAATATAGGTGAATGCATCGCCCATGTATATGATAATGCCATATAAAATGAAACGGTTTTTCTTCTGTCTTGATAAAGAGAAGATGATACAATACCCACACAGACTATTAAACCATTATCCATTTCTTTATAAAAGACTTTATCACAGTCTTTATTGTATGGCAATGGTAAATAGCCCATTGATAGCAGCTGGTTATTTATAAGATCATTCTTTTTCATTTTACTATTGCACTGTCGATAATGTCCGACACGTGCTGTTTTAGGCAGTATGCTGTTTGTTATCGTCTTAATTTGTATTGCATTAATAGTGAGTCAAATTCATTATCCAATTTCTTTGAGCCAAATGCCGCATTCATTTTCACTATGCTTTCCTTTTGCATTATGAATTTTAAATCATTTGGTAGTTGTGGCGTACAGACAATATCAAGTGATTGCAGATTGGGTATAAGGATAATATTTGTAATATCCTCTAAACTCTTGCAATTAAAAAGTTTTAGTTCTTGCAAATTTATTAAATTTGACAAGTTCGGGAAGGTTTTAAATGTTGATACATATCCAATACCCAACTGCTTTAAATTACTAATATTACCAACAAAGTCAAAATTCATTTCTCGCGCTGTTTTTATGGTATTAATGAATAGACTTGTTAGATTTCTTAGTTCACTTAATGCAGAATAATCATCAAACTTGCAGCTATACATTCTAATATCTTGTAATAATGGGAATAAACGAACGAAGTCAATTGTTGCACCTTTAACCTTGCGTAAAGTTAGAGTTTTCACTTTCCTATATTTATCTATCCTCTTTATGTCTGTACAAGTCAAGCCTTCAATAAAAAGTCCGCTCCCGTTAATATACTCTATCTTCTTTTCCATTATTATAATTTATTGATTGACGATAATATGTTTCTGCTAACTGCCTTTAGCAGTTAAGGTAGTTGTTATGAACTTATTTAAAAGGCAGCAGCCTGTAATCTTCATCATTAGAAGAAAGTAGCTCTAGTAATTGAGTGAAAGTATCACAGATGAAGTCTGCCGAATCCTCAAATTCTGGCTCCGAACCGTAATAAATCTGACCGTAATTTTCAGAAGACAAATCAATACATAGATATTGATATTCTTCTTCGACTGCTATCGCAATGGGAATATGTATATTCCAGAAACTACGGATTTCTTCACAAGTTTCTTCATCGTCATCGAGTGCTTCAAGACTCATTATCTCAAATTCATTCCAATTAAATTCACTGTCACTTTCTCCGTTAAAATCTTCAATAGAATTAAACCATGCACTATCATCCTTATTAGTGATAAGCTGAAATTCATTCAAAAATTCCAAATAGTCTGTTGGAAGATTATTATATCGTTGCAAGAAAGTAGAGGACAATTTATTTGTGTTTGTTCTCTCTTTTATAATAAATTCTCTATTTCTCAATTTTTCAATCATAAATTAATTTTTTTAGTTCATAATGGGCTTCAACTAACTATGTTTAGGAGTTTAGATGATTGTTAGCCACCTCTTTCATACTCTCTAGCTCTTAAATGGCAGTTAGACACATTCCTTTGATACTTTTATTTGAGGTGTGTTGATAGATTGATTGCAGACTGTTGGATAGATTAATTTGTTGGCTGTCTGTCATAATGCCACCAATGAAATTGTCGTCAATCTCCCTATTAGTATAATAACAATAACGTCCTATCGCCCCTGTTATATGACTGATAGTACATAAATCTCTTTTCTTCAACATGACATTACAGAATATATCCCATGCATTACCATCTCCCATGTAAGCCATTATGGAGGCAGACATTTGCCTGACTATTGCGCTTGAATGATGCGAAAATTGTTTGGCAATCTCATAAGTCCGTTCTTTGTACGTTACGCAGATTTGCTGCTTTGCAAAATCTTTGGCATAACAGGAATGGTCTACATATCTTCGACACACCATGTCTAATATTGATAAATACTCCCATATTAATTTGTCTTCGCTTTCATTTAATAAGATTGCAATCAGCTTCTCATAGTTTTTGGATGATAGAAACCAAGCCTGCACGCCCAATGTGTCGCACATCTTGCCGAATATTTCACTGCAAGATGCCATCTTTATGAACCTTGTACTTTTCTTTCTCTGTGCCACATCTTCAGATTGTAAACCTTCCAGTGCGACATCCAATGTTTCTTTGCAGTATTTATATTTTCTCATTTCTTATTCTTATTTACGTGGTGGCTAACGTTGTGCTAACAGCGGTAATCTGTTCTTCGCTGTTATTTTTCTTAATTATACCATTAAAACTTTCTTCTAAAATATCGTCAAACGATCTTTTCTTTTTGGTATTTAGCAGCTTTCCAACAATTGATTTGGGCAGTAATGTATACTGGCTTTGTTTGCCTTTATTCTGACAGGCGTGTATCAGCAGATGGGGTATATTTATTCTTTCTTTTGCCTGATATGCTTTCATGTTTGTATCTTATAAAATAGTTATCATTTATTTAAAGATTATATTTTCATATAGATCACATATAATCATTTTATATTTAGCAGTATACTAATTATACTGTTTTTTGTAACGAGTAATACGCAAATGTAATGATAATATTTATAAGAAAATTATTTCTCTAAATATTTATTTATTTTTATTTTATTCGAACTTGCTTACTAATAATTTCGGGTAAATTATTACTTTTGCTACCAATCGAAGATAACCGTTTGAAATGAAAGAGGATAAGACGCAAAGAATATGCCGTACTCGCAACGAATTAAAGGAGGCTACCCTCCGAGCTGTGTCGGAACTGTCAAAAGAAAAAGGATTGTCCCGTATCACGATGGTGGATATTGGGGAGAAAGCAGGCATTCGTGTAGACGTGTTGAAACGTAACTACACTTCTGTGGAGAAGATACTTTCGCTTTATGCCGCTTCGGTAGACTATTGGATTTCTGATCTGTTCACCCCCAAACATCCGATGGCGACAATTAATGAAAAGGTAATGACCGAAGTCTTTACCAATCTTGCCAATGCCCTCTATAACGATAGTGAGATGCAAAAACTGCTTCTTTGGGAATTGTCCGAAGATAATCCTACTACTCGTCGGCTGGCAGCCAACCGGGAATTATTCTATGCTGATGTATTTACCCGCTACAATGATCTGTTTAAGGATACAGGGCTTCACATCGATATTATTTCGGCATTGATAAATGCAGGTATCTATTACCTGATTCTTCACCGTAAACGTTCCACTTTTTGGGGTGTAGACTTCTCAAAACGTCCGGAACGAAAACGGTTTATCGAAGCCATCGGTCAGGTGATTACCTTGGTCTTCAATACTCTTGAACAACAAAAACAAACAGTGGAGATAGCTCGCAAACTCAAACTGAAAGGCGTTGCTCTTGATGTGATAGTCGAATGTACGGGGTTGTCGAACGAGTTTGTGGAACAGTTGTAGTGTCCAGGCGGAATGCGTTTTACCGTTGTGTCGGTAATATTTCCGGAAAGCTGTTTATTCGGCGAAAGTTTATATCTTTGCAATAAACTATTTTATAGGTTGTTGATAAACAAATATAACGGTACAGGTCAATGACTTCCACACCGTTCAATATCTAAAAATATGGAGATAAAACTAGTAACTTCAGATAAAAAAGAATTCCTTGATTTATTACTCTTGGCTGATGAACAAGAAAGTATGATTGACCGATATCTGGAACGTGGTGATATGTTTGTTCTTTATGATAACGGACTGAAAACTCTTTGTGTGGTGACACGTGAGGGGGAAGGTGTTTATGAAATCAAGAATATTGCTACTGTTCCTTTCTTCCAACGACAGGGGTACGGAAAACGTTTAATAGAGTTTTTATTTGAATATTATCAGGGGAAGTGCTCTGAAATGTTGGTGGGCACAGGAGATGTACCTTCTTCCAGATCATTCTATGAACATTGTGGTTTTGCGATTTCTCACCGGATAAAGAATTTCTTTACTGACAACTATGATCATCCGATGTATGAGGATGGTGTGCAGTTGGTGGATATGATATATTTGAAGAAAACATTTTAGTGTGTAACGATGGAAATAGATATCAATCGTTTGGTGAAAGAATATGGAAATATGATTTCCATGATTGCTCACCGGATGATTCAGAATAAAGAAATCGCCCGTGAAGCAGCACAGGAAGTGTGGTATGAACTTTGCAAAAGTATCACTAGCTTTAAAGGCGATTCGGAGATTTCTACATGGATATACACTATCGCTCGTCGCACTATTGGCAGATATGCGGCATGTGAAAAGCAGGTGAAAATATCGGAAATCGAATATTTCCGTTCGTTGCCGGAAATCGGATATTCCGGTGGGGAAGATGCGAAGCGGGAATGGATAAAAGAAAGGTGCGACTGGTGTATCACCGCTTTAAATCATTGTCTGAATAATGATGCTCGTCTGATTTTTATCTTTAGAGAAAATGTCGGGTTGCCTTATCGGCAGATTGGCGAAATCATGGAACTGAAAGAAAGTAATGTGCGGCAAATCTATAATCGTTCCATTCAGAAAATCACAGCTTTTATGAATGATACTTGCCCGTTATATAATCCCGATGGTGCTTGTAAATGTCGCATTTGCAAACCGGTATATTCTATTGATATGGATAAAGAATATACAATGGTGCAACGAATGATGAGGCTTGCCGATTTATATAGGAAGTTTGAAAAAGAACTACCGAGGAAAAATTATTGGGAGAAATTCTTGCAGTAAGTTGTCACAAAGCTCATTTGCTTTTCCACTAACTATATGTATAATTAAAAAACATATAGTTATGAGTAAAATTGACTTTTTAAAGGAGCAGATTATAGAAGCTCGCACATTTGTGAATCGTTTGATGTCTGAATTGCCGGAAGGTTTGTGGTATGTTATTCCTGAAGGAACAGATTCTAACTTTATTTGGCAAGTGGGACATCTGCTTGTTTCACAGAATTTTCATACACTGACAGCTGTTACCGGAGTGAACGAAAAGGTGGGGCGATTAGTGCCTATCCAAAAATATAATAGAATATTCAATGGTATGGGAACATTGCATCGTTCCATAGAAAAGGACTTGATTCCAGTTGCTGAATTGAGAGAACAAACGGAAATTGTTCATCAAATCTGTATCGAGAATCTGGAAACTCTGAATGATGATGTTTTGGCAGAGTGCTTGCAGCCTCTCCCGTTTAAACATCCTGTTGCGGAAACTAAATATGAAGCATTGTCGTGGAGCTTTAAACATGAAATGTGGCATAGTGCAGAAATGGAAGCTATCAAAAGAGATTTAGGTTATCCAATCGTTTGGATGAAATAATGATTATGTCCTTTTCTATTACTGTGTGAATAGATAGACTTACTAATGAGCTGCTATTGTATGCAAACGTGTTTCTCAATTTTTACAATTAAGGACTACATTCTTAATAAACGTACTTTCTGTTTATAATAAACTTTTTGATAGTTTATTATAAACGGTATCAGAGTTTATTAAAAACTATTTTGAGCATTTTTAGAGATTCTATAGAATGGATTAAGTAAAAATATAAACAAAATAGGGCAATGATCGTTAGATCATTGCCCTATGATATATGTACTAATACTGAAATGTATCAGTTTAAAGGCTTTTTATGTCTCTATTTTTCTTATATTTTTCATTCCTCTTATTGCTTTTGTTTCCTCAAAGATACAAAATAAAAAGCCATTTGTCAAGTGTTTCAGAAGAAAAGCCGATTATTCATTAAACCAGTCTATTTTCTTTGAAAAATGCATCACTATTGCCAGAATGATAAACAGTCCTAAGCTGCCTGCCAATAATGCGAAGGTCTCCAGTTGGATAAGCACAAAGATGTAAATATAGAGTATAGTCAACAAACCGGACATGATTAATGACGGTTTCTTTTTCTTGGTGATTCCGAACATATATCCGCCTACCAGTATAATAGTCAGTGCAGAAGATAACAAATAGGCCGGGTTGAAGCCGACGTGTTCGGAGAAGGAGAGGAGCAGGCTGTAGAATAGACAGAGAGCCAGTCCTACCAATAAATACTGCAAGGCATGAATGCGGGTCTTGTTCATGATTTCAGTGAAGAAGATAACTCCGAAAGTCAGTAGGATAATCAGAATAGCATACTTTGCGGAACGCATAGACTGTTGGTACTGTTCCACCGGAATTTTGAAGTTCACACCGAAACTGGAACTCTCAATATCCTTGATATTTGAGGTGTTGAAGTCAACCATCACCTGTGAGTAATTCCGGTTCAAGTTTAAAACTTGCCATTGTGCGGAAAATTCCTTCTCCGTAATATTCCGGTTGTTAGGCAGATAGTTTCCGGTAAAGCTCGGTGTATTCCAGTTGGCTTTCAGATCTACACGGGTTGTTTTACCCAATGGAATAAAGTTGAGTGACTGTGAACCTTTCAGTTTGATTTTTATTTCGTATGGCAGTTTTTTATTCTGCTTCAACTCCGACAAATTAGCGATCGCATGAACTCCGGTGTTAGCTATTCCTCTGTTGTCCATACCCGGCTCGAATATATAAACAGAATCTCCCAAGGTGATGCTGATTTGTTCGCTGATACCCCGCATATCGGTCAGATTCAAGCAAATAGCTGCCCTGTCAAACTGCAGTTGCTCCATATCTATTCTGCTCTTTTTCAATTCTTCCGAACTGAATGACCCTTTCAATGTCAGTTCCGATTGATATACATTGACTTCATAGATACTTCTTTTCAGGATTTCAGTCTTCAGTTGCCCGTTGACCATAAGCTCGTCAGGAAAAAGTATCAGGTCTTTGATGGAAACCTTCTTCTCGCCGTTGTTTTCAGTGACAACCGGATACTGGAGATTCAGGTAAGGGCCAGTGATGGTCTGTGCAAGACTCCATTTTTCGCTTACCTCGTCGATAGCTTCTTCCTGGGTTCGTCCCCGTTCGGAAATAAGATTCTCAATCATAAACATGGGGATCATTAGGAGAAGGATTAATAATCCGATGATGACAACCTTGATTGTTTTGGAGAAACGGTGGAGGCATCCCATAGGTTGCTGCTCCTGTTGTTCATTTGAATTTTCATTGAAAGCGTCCATAAGCCAGTAGTGTTTTGATGAATTATTTATTTTGATTTTAGAAATTTCTCTAAGGCTTCAATATGCGATTTGAAAGCTTCTCTGCCTTGCGGGGTTGCCTGAAAAACAGTCCGTGGTTTTCGTCCGACAAAACTTTTGTTGCATACGATATATCCCAGTTCTTCCAGGGCACGGGTATGGCTGGCAAGATTGCCGTCGGTCAGAGAGAGCTGTTCTTTCAGAAAATTGAAATCAGCTTCCTCATTTACCATCAGAATAGCCATGATGCCCAGTCGGACCTTGCTTTCGAATGCTTTATTAATATATTGGAATGCTTCTATCATTTATGATCTCTTTCTTTCGTAGTGTAAATAGAACAATATACCATAGAGGATATGGAAACCGCCGAAACCGATGGTCCAAAACAATAATGAATGACCTTCCCAGAAACAGTCTACGACGCCCAAACAGATGAAAGCATAACCTAACCATACGATGCTGGAATAAGTAAACTTGGAAACGTTGACCAGTGCCAGCCCGTAAAATAGAAGCATGACAGAAGCCAGAATGTCATAATACTCGTGCATAAGGATGGAAATACATAAAACACCTCCGGTCAGCATCGGAAGAGAGAAATTCCACAATGCCCGGTAAGTGAGGCGACTGAAAAATTTTTGCCCTGTCTTCTTGGATTTGTAATAGGACAGGATGCAGGCAGTGACCGCAGCAGCTACCAATACAAGCGAGGCTATTATAGCCATCAATTCAAGGGCAACAATTAAATGAGTGCCCGGTGTAATAACTTGTGTGGCGATATATGCGCCAACTAATGCGTAAATGCCCGCCATGATTGCAGCGAGACCACTTAGAGAGATAAACTTTGAGGACTTTTCCATCAACTCTTTTATCTCATTTACCGATTCTAATGCTTTATCTTTATTCATATAAAAAGTACTTTGTGATGCAAAGTAAAATAAAAGATTTCAGATGAACAAACTTTTTGCTTGAATATTCTGATAATAAAGAGTTCAATGGTATGATGAGGCTTTGATATGGTATTATACAAAAAAAGAATTGCTGTCCCGTTCAACTTCTTGTTGAGTAGGGGATAGCAATTCTATGGTGTTAATGATGTGCCTTTTAACTTCGTATAAGTTACTGTATCAAAAAAAAGAACAATTTACAAGGTTACACCTGTTTTAAAGATAGCAATTTCGCGATAGCCTTTCTTTTCGTTGTTTACGAATTCACCGCTTGCCACTTTGATGATATAATCAATGAAACGTTCGCAAGTCTTTTCCATCGGTTCATTTTCTACAATCACACCAGCGTTGAAGTCAATCCATCCCGGTTTGTTTTTAGCCAGCGTCGAGTTGGTGGAAATCTTCATGGTTGGAACAAAAGTACCGAAAGGAGTACCACGTCCGGTGGTGAAAAGTACCATGTGGCATCCGCTTGCAGCAAGGGTGGTGGCTGCAACCAGGTCATTGCCCGGAGCAGAAAGCAGATTAAGACCTTTTTTCTGTAAACGTTCACCGTAAGGCATCACGCCGGATACATAGCTCTTTCCGCACTTTTGGGTACATCCCAATGCTTTTTCTTCCAGAGTAGAGATACCGCCGGCTTTGTTTCCCGGAGAAGGATTTTCGCCGACAGGCTCTCCGTGTGACAGGAAGTATTCTTTGAAGTCATTAATCAGATGGACGGTCTGTTCAAACAGTTCCTCGTTTTTGCAACGGTTCATCAGGATGGTTTCTGCGCCGAACATTTCCGGAACTTCTGTCAATACACTTGTGCCTCCCTGTGCAATCAGGAAATCGGAGAACATACCCAGTAGCGGGTTTGCCGTAATGCCGGAGAAACCATCGGAGCCACCGCATTTCAATCCCACACGCAGTTCGGACAGAGGAACATCGGTACGTTCATCTTTAGAAGCCTTTGCATATAAATCGCGCAGGATTTCCATTCCTTCTTCATATTCGTCACCTACCTTTTGAGTAACCATGAACTTCACGCGGTCTTCATCAAACTCGCCCAGAAACTCACGGAACACGTCCGGCTGGTTATTTTCGCATCCTAAGCCTACTACCAATACGGCGCCCGCATTGGGGTGAAGCACCATGTCACGAAGAATCTTTTTCGTATTTTCGTGGTCGTCACCAAGTTGTGAGCAACCGTAGTTGTGTGGGAAAGCGACAATGGCATCCACTCCCTTGCCTTCGGTTTCGCGACGCAGTCCTTCAGCCAGTTGACCGATGATACCGTTTACGCAACCTACCGTCGGGATAATCCATATTTCGTTTCTTACCCCTACATCACCGTTTTTGCGACGATAACCTTTGAATGTAAGATCTTTATGAGGAATATCCAAAGAAACCTGAATCGGGTTGTAAGTGTAATCCAACAATCCGGCGAGGTTGGTTTTGATGTTCGTTTCGTTCATCCAGTCACCCTGTTTCTTTGCCATTCGTGCATGTCCGATAGGATAACCGTACTTGATTACATTTTCGCCTTCAGCAAAATTCTTCAATGCGAATTTATGTCCGGCGGGAATGTCTTCGTTCAATGTAATTTCAATGTCATCTACAGAAAGATGCTCTCCTGCCGGGAGGTTAACAATGGCAACGGCAACGTTGTCGGCAGGATTAATTCTTAAATACTTTGTTTTCATGTAATGTACTTGTAAAGTTGTACTTTGTTGTTATTTGCTATGGTAATAGTCTATTGTTTCTACCGTTAACAAGTCGATGGGCATATAGTTGATGCAGGTCACTTCTTTCTTGAAAATAAGGTGATCGCAAAGAGCTTTGATGCCATTGGCGCCTTGCAGTTCCGGTTGCTGGGCAATGAGGAAAGAGATGCTTCCTTCTTTCAGGCAGGTGACATTCCGCTCCAGAAGGTCATAGCCTATCAGATTGAAATCTTTCTTTCCGCGACTTTGCAGGTATTCGCCGACGATATAGGCTTTAGAGTTGAATGTGATTCCGTTCTTCACTGTCGGATAGGTACGGAAGAATTCATCCAGCATCTCATTGTCTTCGTCGTTGCGTTCGGCATGCAAGTCGAGCTCCAGTATAGTACAAGACGGATGATGTTCTTTCATGTACTGCCTGAAACCGATTTCTCTGTTCTCTTGCTGGTTAGAGCCCACAATTCCTTCATGTATCTTGCGGAAAATAACGATTTCCTTTTCATCCCGTGCCAGTAACATCATCATTCTGGCAGCGAAGTATCCGCTTTGGCGTGAGTTCTGACCGAAGAAGGCGAGGGGAGGAACGTCTTTGATATTGGAGTCTATATATATATAAGGTATATCCAATGCCTGCAACTGATCGGTGAAACCTTTCGTATACTGCGGAGCGGTAGGAGCTACCATCACTCCGTCCGGCTGTAAAGCCAGAATGGCTTCGCTGGCATTCTCGAATGAATGGTAGTCGTACGGATCGTAATAGTTGATTTTCACCGAAGTATTGAAATCCGAATAGGTGGCAATAGCTTCGTGGATACCGGTTTCTACCGCTGTCCAGTATTCGCCTTCCAGATGCTCCGGCAGCAGACAGATAAACGTATACTTCTTATTAGAAGCCAAAGCGCTGGCGTACATGTTGGGCTGGTAGTCAAGCTGCTTCAGAATTTCTTCTACGCGTTTCTTGCTGGCTTCCGACACTCCGCTACGTCCATGAATAACGCGGTCTACTGTTCCCACTGATACATCTGCCAGACGGGCGATGTCTTTGATTCTGATCCTTTCGGGCAATTTATTCATACGATAACCTTTATTTATATAGGTTTTTGTGCTCGCACACAATAATAATCTTAATATTTTCGATACAAATATATAACAATTTTTGTAATTACGAAAATTGTTGTATCTTTGTGCCCGCACACGAAAGGTATGTGGTGTTAGTCTTCTTATAGATTAATAGTCATGTTATCAGTGTGTTAACCCCTAAAATAGGGCTGGAATGATAAATTGAAAGTTCATAATATTAATAACTTAGAATTTAAAACATAAGATTATGGGAAAGAAAGTCGTTACATTAGGCGAAATCATGCTTAGATTATCAACTCCGGGTAATACTCGTTTTGTTCAATCTGACTCTTTTGATGTAGTATATGGTGGTGGAGAAGCTAACGTTGCAGTGAGCTGTGCCAACTACGGACATGACGCCTATTTCGTAACTAAATTACCGAAACACGAAATTGGACAGTCTGCTGTTAACGCATTGCGTAAATATGGCGTAAAGACAGACTTTATTGCCCGTGGTGGCGACCGTGTAGGTATCTACTACTTGGAAACAGGTGCTTCTATGCGTCCTAGCAAAGTTATTTATGACCGTGCTCATTCTGCAATTGCTGAAGCTGACGCTACTGATTTCGACTTTGATGCTATCATGGAAGGTGCTGACTGGTTCCACTGGTCTGGTATCACTCCGGCTATTTCTGACAAGGCTGCCGAGTTGACTCGTCTGGCTTGTGAAGCTGCAAAACGTCACGGCGTAACTGTTTCTGTTGACTTGAACTTCCGTAAGAAACTGTGGACGAAAGAAAAAGCACAGTCTATCATGAAACCGTTGATGCAGTTTGTAGACGTATGTATCGGTAACGAAGAAGATGCAGAACTTTGCTTGGGCTTCAAACCGGATGCTGACGTTGAGGCTGGCCACACAGATGCTGAAGGCTACAAGGGTATCTTCCAGCAAATGATGAAAGAATTCGGATTCAAATATGTAGTTTCTACTTTGCGTGAATCTTTCTCTGCTACTCACAACGGTTGGAAAGCTATGATCTACAACGGAGAAGAATTCTATACTTCAAAACGTTATGATATCGATCCGATTATCGACCGTGTAGGTGGTGGTGACTCTTTCTCCGGCGGTATCATCCATGGTTTGATGACTAAACCTAATCAGGGTGCTGCTCTTGAATTCGCTGTTGCTGCATCTGCATTGAAACATACTATCAATGGTGACTTCAACCTTGTTTCTATAGAAGAAGTAGAAGCATTGGCTGGTGGTGACGCAAGCGGTCGCGTACAGAGGTAAATAAGTTGAGAATGGAGAGTTGAGAGTTTGAAAAATCAATTCATTTAAAATAAGAAATTAAGATGGCAAAATTCGATAAAATAGCCGTATTGAATAAGATCGGCTCTACAGGAATGGTTCCTGTATTCTATCACAAAGATGCAGAAGTTGCAAAGAAAGTAGTAAAGGCTTGTTATGACGGTGGTGTTCGTGCTTTTGAATTTACAAACCGTGGTGACTTCGCACAGGAAGTATTTGCTGAAATCGTTAAGTTCGCAGCAAAAGAATGTCCTGAAATGGCAATCGGTATCGGTTCTATCGTTGATCCGGCTACTGCTGCTATGTACTTGCAGCTGGGTGCTAACTTCGTAGTAGGTCCGTTGTTTAATCCTGAAATTGCTAAGGTATGTAACCGTCGTTCGGTAGCTTATACTCCGGGATGCGGTTCTGTATCAGAAGTAGGTTTTGCGCAGGAAGTAGGTTGCGATCTTTGTAAAGTATTCCCGGGTGATGTTTACGGAACTAACTTTGTGAAAGGCTTGATGGCTCCGATGCCATGGTCTAAGCTGATGGTAACAGGTGGGGTAGAACCTACTAAAGAAAACCTGACTGCATGGATTAAAGCTGGTGTATTCTGCGTAGGTATGGGCTCTAAGTTGTTCCCGAAAGATAAAGTGGCAGCAGAAGACTGGGCTTATGTAACTGCAAAATGTGAAGAAGCTCTCGGTTATATTGCCGAAGCTCGTAAATAAGATTAGAGAGCGAAAGCTGTCTATAATAAAAAGAGGTTGATGCGACAGCCTCTTTAAAATATGCCTCGAGGGTTAGTTAGTTTAGTTAGTATATGAGGCATATTTTCATTTTGTTTAAAGGTGTTTAAAGGGGATAAGCCATCGGGATGATTCATTCATTTCGGTGGCTTGTTTTTTCTGGAGGGGAGCCGTTACTATTGCCGAAAGTGGAATGGGGATGAACTAATCTCCCGATGAGATGTTTTTTAGATAATAGATATAATAACAATATATAATATGGAACCTCATCATCACCACGAACATAATCATCAGTTGATATCGCTCAATAAGGCCTTCATTATAGGCATCACTTTGAATATTGCTTTTGTTATCGTAGAATTCGGAGTAGGGTTTTATTATAATTCTCTGGGATTGCTTTCCGATGCCGGGCATAATTTGGGTGATGTAGCCAGCCTGGTGCTTGCTATGTTGGCTTTCCGGTTGCAGAAAGTTCATCCCAATAGCCGTTACACGTATGGATATAAGAAGAGTACGATTCTTGTCTCTTTATTAAATGCAGTTATATTATTGGTTGCCGTGGGCATTATCATTGCCGAGAGTATAGATAAATTGTTCCATCCGGTTTCCGTAGATGGTTCTGCCATCGCATGGACAGCCGGGGTGGGAGTGGTCATCAACGCGCTGACTGCCTGGCTCTTTATGAAAGATAAAGATAAGGATCTGAATGTGAAAGGAGCTTACCTGCATATGGCAGCAGATGCATTGGTTTCTGTGGGCGTAGTTGCTTCCGGTATTATTATCACCTATACAGGATGGAGCATTATTGACCCGATTATCGGGCTTGGCATTGCTGTTGTCATTATTGTCTCTACTTGGGGATTGCTTCACGATAGCCTTCGGTTGTCGTTGGATGGAGTACCGGTGGGGATAGACGCTCAAAAGATACAGCAACTTATCATGGAACAACCCGGCGTGGAGAATTGCCATCACCTGCATATCTGGGCGTTAAGCACAACGGAAACCGCTTTGACTGCCCATATTGTTATTGACAATATCACACAGTTGGAAGAAGTGAAACAGCATATAAAGGAAGCACTTGAAGAGGCAGGTATTCATCATGCCACTTTGGAGTTTGAAGACGAAAAAACTACTTGCTGCAAGGAATGTTGTGAGGATTAAATAAAATCCGTACCTTCGCGCCCTTAAACTAACTAACCTTTATTTTTTATGTTTACTGACTTATTGCATTCCTCTTATTTTTCCCTTTTCCTGATTGTCGCATTGGGATTTATGCTGGGAAGAATTAAAATTAAGGGGTTATCTCTCGATGTGTCGGCAGTTATTTTCATTGCCCTTCTTTTCGGGCATTTTGGTGTTATCATTCCTAAAGAATTAGGAAACTTCGGCTTGGTGCTCTTCATTTTTACCATCGGTATTCAGGCAGGGCCCGGATTCTTCGATTCTTTCCGTAGCAAAGGAAAGACGCTTATTCTCATCACTATGCTTATTATTTGTTCCGCCTGTCTTACCGCGGTCGGACTGAAATATGCATTTGATATCGATACACCGAGTGTTGTCGGTCTGATTGCCGGAGCGCTGACTAGTACGCCGGGTTTGGCTGTTGCCATCGACAGTACCAATTCTCCTCTGGCATCCATTGCTTACGGTATCGCATATCCGTTTGGAGTGATCGGCGTGATTCTGTTTGTCAAGCTGTTGCCTAAAATCATGCGGGTGGATTTAGATAAAGAAGCCCGTCGCCTGGAGATAGAACGTCGCGGACAATTCCCGGAATTGACTACTTGTATTTATCGCGTCACTAATGCGAATGTGTTCGATCGCAGCTTGGTGCAAATTAATGCGCGTGGTATGACAGGTGCTGTCATTTCACGTCTGAAACACAATGATGAAATATCCATTCCTACCGCCCATACGGTGTTGCATGAAGGAGACTACATACAAGCCGTAGGCAGCGAAGAGTCACTGGATCAACTGGCTGTGTTGGTAGGCAATAGAGAAGAAGGTGAACTGCCTTTGGATAAAACACAGGAAATAGAGTCTTTGTTGTTGACTAAAAAAGACATGATAAACAAACAACTGGGTGATTTGAACTTACAGAAAAACTTTGGTTGTACAGTGACTCGTGTTCGTCGAAGCGGTATTGATTTATCTCCGTCTCCCGATCTAGCCTTGAAGTTTGGTGATAAACTGATGGTAGTCGGTGAGAAAGAGGGACTTAAAGGAGTAGCCCGCCTGTTGGGAAATAATGCGAAGAAACTATCTGATACGGACTTTTTCCCCATTGCAATGGGTATTGTATTGGGCGTGTTATTCGGCAAAATAAATATCTCTTTCTCTGATAGCCTGTCATTCTCACCGGGACTGACCGGGGGAGTTTTGATGGTAGCTCTTGTGTTGAGTGCGATAGGTAAGACAGGACCCATTATCTGGTCTATGTCCGGACCTGCCAATCAGTTGTTGCGCCAGTTAGGTCTGCTTCTTTTCCTTGCCGAAGTGGGAACTTCTGCCGGTAAGAATCTGGTAGCTACCTTCCAGGAAAGCGGATTATTGATGTTCGGAGTAGGAGCCGCCATCACATTGGTGCCAATGCTTGTTGCAGCCATTGTCGGACATTTCGTATTTAAAATCAGTCTGCTCGATTTGCTGGGAACTATTACAGGAGGGATGACAAGTACTCCGGGACTCGCTGCTGCCGACTCGATGGTGGATAGCAATATTCCGAGCGTAGCTTACGCAACTGTTTATCCGATTGCCATGGTATTCTTAATTCTGTTTATTCAAGTAATAGCCTCGGCTGTATATTAACAGAATTTCATATAATAATTGATTGTTAAATAAATAGTTCGTATCTTTGCCGCCTCAAAGAAAAAAATGAGGTGAAACGATTGTTATTGAATATTACACGCTACTTCTTGCCGATACTGTTTGTATCGTATCTGGTAAGCTTTACATTCTTTGCCCACGTGCATGTGGTCAATGGCGTGACAATCGTCCATTCACACCCGTTTAAGAAAGGGGCGGCACATGAACATTCTACAGTCGAACTACAGCTGATTCATTGTCTGTCTCACTTAACGGCAGACGGTGCGGCTGTTGTTTTTGCTCTTTCCCTTTTTATTCCTTTCTTATTATGCTTGTTGCCCGGACGTTCGCAACACACTCACTATCACTGTCCGTATCATGGGGTAGTGGGACTTAGGGCACCCCCGGTTATTCGTTTCTCTATTCTTTAAATGATGATACCGTACCTTGCATGAGGTACGGGCATTATCTGTCTATCCATGTAAATACTTATCGAAAACGAATAACAAACGAAAAATGAAGAATTACATCTTTTCGCTTGTCTGCTTGTGCTGCACATTGTTGCCTGCCCTCGAAGGACAAGCTCATGAATATCCTAATCATCCCGAATTACGTAAGTCAGATGCCAATATCGTTGGCCATATTCTTGATAAAAATACAAAAGAGCATTTATCCTATATTACAGTCGCCTTGAAAGGTACGACCATCGGAACTGTGACCGATGCTACCGGGCATTATTTTTTGAAGAATCTTCCCGAAGGTAATTTTGTGCTGGAGGTCAGTTCGGTGGGATATAAAACCGTCAGACGGAATGTGACGCTGAAGAAAGGGCGTACATTGGAAGAAGATTTCGAGATAGAAGAAGATGCGGTTGCTTTGGATGGCGTAGTCGTATCTGCCAATCGTAATGAAACCACCCGCCGTCTGGCTCCGACACTGGTGAATGTAGTAGATTTGAAAATCTTTGAGAATACCAATTCTACGACTTTGGCGCAAGGCTTGAGCTTTCAGCCGGGTGTTCGTGTAGAGTCCAATTGTCAGAATTGCGGTTTCCAGCAAGTGCGTATCAATGGACTGGATGGCCCTTATACGCAAATCCTGCTCGATTCCCGTCCCATTTTTAGTGCGCTTTCCGGTGTGTATGGTATCGAACAGATTCCTGCCAGCATGATAGAACGTGTGGAAGTGATGCGTGGAGGCGGCTCGGCACTGTTCGGCTCATCTGCCATTGCCGGTACAATCAATATCATCACCAAAGAACCGATGCGCAACTCTGGTATGTTATCTCATACGATTACGGGAATTGGCGATGGCGACGTTTTCGACAACAGTACGGCATTGAATGCGTCTCTCGTGACGGACGACCATCGTGCCGGACTGTATATCTTTGGTCAGAACCGTCACCGGTCCGGATATGATTATGACGGAGACGGATTCACCGAACTACCTAAATTGAAGAATCAGACAGTGGGCTTCCGCTCTTATCTGAAAACAAGCACTTACTCCAAACTAACCTTCGAATATCACCACATGCAGGAATTCCGTCGGGGAGGGGATATGTTGGACCGTCCTCCTCACGAAGCCCATATTGCAGAGCAGTTGCAACATTCGATTGATGGTGGAAGTTTGAAGTTCGATTATTTCTCGCCAGATGAAAAGAACCGTCTAAGTATCTTTGCGTCAGCCGCCAATACAGATCGGGACAGTTATTACGGACCGGGTAACGATCCTCTGAAAGCCTATGGAAAAACAACGGATTTAACCGCTATGGGCGGCGCGCAGTATGTACATACGTTTGATAAGTGTTTTTTTATGCCTTCTGACCTCACGGCAGGACTTGAATATAACCGTGATCGTCTGAAAGATAATATGTGGGGATATGACCGCCACACGGATCAGACGGTAAATATTTACAGTGCTTTTCTGCAGAACGAGTGGAAGAACGACCGTTGGGGCATTCTGATCGGTGGTCGTCTGGATAAGCATAACATGGTAGATAATGTCATCTTTAGCCCCCGTGCCAACTTGCGTTTCAACCCGACACAGAATATAAACCTGCGTTTGAGCTATTCATCCGGATTCCGTGCTCCGCAGGCTTTTGATGAAGATATGCATATTGAAAATGTGGGCGGAACAGTGGCAATGATTGAGCGTGCGAAGAACTTGAAAGAAGAGAAATCCCAAAGTTTCAGTGCGTCCGCAGATATGTATCACCGTTTCGGAGTATTCCAGACGAATTTCTTGATCGAGGGCTTTTATACAAGACTGACAGATGTCTTCGTGTTGGGCGAACCTTATGACCGTGGCGATGGGATATTGGTAAAACCACGCAGTAACGGTCCCGGCGCGAAAGTGATGGGGCTAACGCTGGAGGGCAAAGTGGCTTATCTTTCCATCCTGCAAATACAAGCGGGACTCACTTTGCAACGCAGCCGATACGATGAACCTCATAAATGGCATGACGACGCACCGGCAGAAAAGAAAATTTTCCGTACTCCCGATACATATGGTTACTTCACAGCTACTTATACTCCCATCAAACCTTTATCCATTGCCCTGTCAGGAACTTATACCGGGAGAATGTTAGTGCAACGCATGGATATCACCGCCGAGAACGCCGAACTGGGCGCAATGCCCGAACGAAAGGCGGAAGCCATCCGTACACCCCGTTTCTTCGATTTGGGAGTGAAACTGGCTTATGACTTCAAGCTATACAAAACAGTCGATTTGCAACTAAACGGCGGAGTTCAGAACCTCTTTGAGTCTTATCAGAAGGACTTTGATAGAGGAGCTAATCGGGATTCCGGCTATATTTACGGGCCTTCTCTGCCGAGAAGTTTCTTTGCCGGAGTGAAGATTAGCTATTAGGTTGTTTCTATACGATTTTGCAGACTTGTCGAGTTTTACAGGGTGTAACTAGTCGGTTTCTCGTCAAGATTCATTAACTTTGTCGGGAAAATAAATGCTAAGCAATGGATATACCGGCTTTACACACACTAACAAACGGCATTATTATCGGAATATGTCTGTCTATATCTTTCGGTCTTGTCTGCTTCAAGCAGATGGCGCACGCCATTAATCCCAAATACAGGCGTGCATGCCATTTCTTCATCGCTGCTTCTCTCATTATCGCTGCCGGTCATTTGGCGGAGTTGCTGGTTGACGGGTTCGGCGTATACCGGTCGTTGGACTTATTCTCAATATTGGTGTTGGTGCTTGCTTCTTCGCAGGCGTTGATGTTCACGTTTATGTTGATATTGCTGTTCGACAGCAGATACGTCACTTTTGCCAATGTGATGAAGCATGCGGCGCCTTCGCTCGTTTTCATTCTGCTGTATGTGGTGAGTTGCTGCATTGAAGCGGACGTCTGTGTATATTCTTTAGCAGAATGGCGTGCGTGTGTCGTTCACAATCTCCCGTTGGCAGTGCGGACCTTGTTCGGTGTCACCTATACCGTACAACTGTTCGTTTACGTCCGCCTCTTTTTCCGTAAAAAACACCGCTACATCACGCATTTAAAAGAATTGACCGGAGAGTGTATCTCAAAACTGGAACTCCGGTGGACGATGCGCGCTTTCCTTTATGCGTTGAGTATCGGCATTGGCGCATGGGTTTTACTTGTCTGTCCGGGACCGATACCCGAGTTTAGTTTCAGTTTCCTTATCGTGGTTTTCTATCCTGCTTTTGCATGGCTGTACACTAACTATCATTACACTTACGAGATGCTACGCCGTTTTATCGTCGAACAGGATGGAAAACTGTCCCAACCACCGCTCGAAGCCGATATGGGCGACCTCATCTGTTGCCTGCAATCCGGCGATAGCAACCACTTGTTTGAAGAGCTCGAAGCCTATCTGCAGAAAGAACAACCGTACCTCGACTACAACTTCAAGCGTGACGACCTGATTAAAGCTCTTGGCACAAACGAGCGTAATCTCTCCGCCGCTGTGGGGCGTGCCACAGGACTGACCTTGCAAAATTATCTTCTCCGCCTGCGCATCCGTCATGCCATGGACTTGCTCCTGCTTCCGGACTACGCGAACCACACAATCGAAGACATTGCCGGAGCGTCGGGCTTCAAGGCAATGCGCACCTTCAACCGCAATTTCCGCGAATTGGTAAAAATGACTCCTACTGAGTTCCGCCAACAAAAGTCTGTACTTTAAAGGAGAAGGCGATACTCTTTTATCATCAAATGCTGTTGTTTCCATCAATGCATAGGTAGAAGTTTCTCCGAACAATGGAATTTCCGGCAATCCTGCAAGATTTGCAGGATTTTGGCTATACAATGCAGGATTTTGGCTATACCTTTTCGTTGTTGCATATTATTTTTGTCCGAAAAGAGAACACGATTTATTCACCCTTTTAGAAAGACAAAAGACGTATGAAACAACTAAGAATCTTTTTCCTCTGCCTTATGGCAGCAACGTTGGCAACCGCCTGTGGCGACGACAACAATGACGACAACTCCGTGCCCGTAGAGAGCATCACCCTCAATCATGAGACTCTGACCCTGAAATCGGGAGCGACCGAAACGCTGGTTCCCACCATTGTCCCCGACCGGGTGACTGCCGAATCCGTAGTATGGAGCAGTGACAAAACTTCCGTAGCCACCGTAAGTAAAGACGGACTGGTGACCGCCGTAGCTGAAGGAACAGCTACCATCACCGCCACCGCACGCGAAAAGTCCGCCACCTGCCTTGTGACGGTCAGCAACAAGACGCTTGTCACTACCGCAGCCGAACTGAAAACCGCTATTGAAACGGCAGACGGCACTGCGGATGCACCAACACAAATCATCCTCGGTGGAAGTTTTGAGGTTGCTGCGGATGCAGAGCATTTTGCCTTTTCAATAGACGGCAAACACATTGCTATTGACGACGGAAATAATCCTATCAGCGGCGATAATTATAGTATTTCCCGTACCGCTAGCGACAAAAGCCTTTTTGAGCTTACAAACGGCGCGTCATTGAAGCTGACCAACCTCAACATTTATGGAAATGCTGATGCCCATTTAGCTGAAGTCGCCTGCATATTTGTTAGGGCGTCTTGCAAACTAACGCTGGGTAACGGCTTCGAACTATATTCCGGCAATGGGAATGATAATGACCAGCTAATTGGTATCTCTGTCGGTGATAATGCCACGCTCATTATGGAAGGCGATGCTGAAATCTCCAAAAGCATAAAGGGGCAGGAAGTGCTTGTTGCCCCTACAGGAATACTGCAACTGAAAGGCGGAAAAATAAAAGCAAGGGAGGAGGGAACGTATGGGAGTGAACGGAGCCTCTGTCTGCAAGCTGCGATTAATGGCAATCAAGTGACCATCCCCACCGTTACGGTTGAAAACGAACTTCCGGCGGATTCTGATTTTAAATTAGATCTATATGATTACTTGTTGAGTCGTTCCACTGTCCGGCCAGGAGCCGAAACCGTTGTTAAGGGAACCGACAGCTACACCTTGACTGACAGTGATCTTATGAAGTTCCATCTGATGACTAATACTACTGGGGGCATGACATATGACAGTTATCTCGAACTTTATCTGGACGGTAATGCTATCAAGATACGTGCGAAATGACAAGCAGCACAGAACGTAACTAATAAATAGATATTCACTTTCCTTAAAACAATCATTATCATGGCAACAAACGAAAAAATCACGCTCAATGTTGACCTTTACGACAACATCATGACCGAGCAAAAAGGCGACTACACCGGACGCGCACGCATCACAGGCAGTCTGCACAACAAAGAAATCGCAGCACGCATCATCAAGGAGCGTACCGAGTACCGGCAGGAAACCATCGAGAACATCCTCGACCTTGCCGACCAGAAGAAGGTGGAAGCCATCGCCGAAGGGAAGAGCGTGGTAGACGGTGTGGGACAGTACATCGTCACCGTACGCGGTTCGTTCCTCGGGGAGAACGCCCAGTTTGACGCCACGAAGCACTCGCTCGGTGTGTCCTACACACCGGGACAACTGCTGCGCGACCAGCTCAAAGCCGTAAAAGTAATCTGCAACGGGCTGGCACAGACGGGGCCGGTCATCAACTCCATCACCGACTCCGTGACGAAGAGTATCAGCCAGGTCATCACTTCCGGCGGTCCTGCCGTTATCAGCGGAAGCAACATTAAAATCCTCGGTGACGACCCTTCGGTCGGCATCTATCTCACCAAAGACGAAGAGGGAGCCGTCCCGTTGAAAGTGTCCGTCATCGTTCACAACGCACCGTCACAACTCACCATCATGCTACCTGCCATAGAAGCCGGAAAGCTCTATGCGCTAAGCATCACGACACAATATAGCGGAAGCAACAAGGCATTGAAAACGCCACGCTCTTACCGTTTCCCGATTCTGCTGGGTGACGAAAACGCGGGTGGTGGCGGTGGCGGTGGCGAAGCGCCCGACCCTGAAATCCCCGGAGGAGGTGAAGCCCCCGACCCGGCTGCATAAAGAAGCAGGTCACGAATGAGGACGGACAGTCCGGCTGCAGACAGCGCATCCGCCCTCATGGCAAACAAAAAAGCGGCAGCCTTTCATAATTTACCCTTTTAAAGAAAACAGAAAGACGCATGAAACAACTAAGAATCTTTTTCCTCTGCCTTGTGGCAGCAACGTTGGTAACCGCCTGCGGCGGCGACGACAAAGACAACTCTACACCGGTAGAGAAAATCACCCTTGACAAGGACAAACTGACGTTTGTGGCTCAATGGAAGATGCGGCCATCCCATTTTCCCGAAGGTGGATTCACGGTGGTGAAAGGAGACGGATACACCTTAACCCAACTCGATCTTGAGAAAATCACCTCATTGGAAATGGACGTCACCGGTAGTTCTGTAACCTCTGAAAACTGCGAACTGGTACTGGATACAGCCGAAAATGCCATCAAGCTGCGTATCAAAGCAACAGCCTATTGAATACGTAAAACCGGAACGGCGGAAAGGGATGTGTGCCGCAGTAGGCTGGGGAGACGTGCCGCAGCAGGCTAGGGAAGCATGCCACAGCAGGCAAGGGGAGCATGCCACAACAAGTTAGGGAAACGCACCACAGCAAGCTGTGGCAATACACCCTAATTTCCCGGCTACGACAGCACAGAACACGCAAAAAGGCAGCAGTTACTCACAGACGAGAGCAACTGCTGCCTTTTTCATGTGTCACATCATATCCTTGTCTACTTCAAGCAAGTGGCGTACGCTGTTAATCCGTTTCGATTTTCCAGTCTCCAATCGTTCTCGTGGTACTGTCGAAGTTGATGCCGACCTTCACCACTTTCCGGTGGTCTGCCTCATAAGGAATCGCATACCCTTTGCTGTTAATCTGCGCTAAAGCCTCTTCTGCGGTGCCGTTCATTTTAAATTCAAGTATATAAATAGCATCCTGCATTTTGATAACCACGTCCGCCCGTCCGACAGCGCTTTTGACTTCGGTATCCACATATTGTCCCATCAAGCGGAACAGAAGATAGAATATAGTTTGATAATGTTTTTCCTCTTTGTTGTTTAGGTCGTTCGGAATAGAGGCGAAGAAAGACCGGGTGCGTTCAAGGCAAGATTCAAGGTTTCCTTTCATTAAATCACGCACAAAGGACACTACATAAAAGTTGCTTTCGCGCGTAGGTTGGTAAAGATAAGAAGGGATGAGCGACTCGATAAAGCCGATTCTTACTTCCTCGTTCGGGTAGCCTAATGTATAGGTACGAAAGAAGGCATCGTACGACTTGATTGTGAGATAACCGCTTTGGTAGAGCACCGGAATTGGGTCGGTGAGACAATCCGTAGCCTTGTCGAAGTCTTCCGGCTTGGCGTCCATACGGTCGAGCAGACGGATATCAAAGTTCATTTGTTGCAGGAGTTCTATCAGAAAGGTAGGGGTACCGGTAGAAAACCAGTAGTTCTCATAACTCTTTTGGGCAAAAGCATTAATCAGGCTGAAAGGATTGTACACATCCACACAGGATTTACTGAAATGATATCCGTCATATTGCTTCTTCAAGTGGGCACACGCCTCTTCATACGTTTCATCGTTGGCTTGTGCCATCTGTTCGACATCAATTTTCATCTGTGTCAGCAGTTCCTGTTCGGTGATACCGCAGATAGTGCTGTAATTATCGCTCATGCTGACGTTCTGAAGATTGTTAAGTTCGCTGAATATGCTCATCTGGCTGAATTTGCTGATGCCCGTCAGGAAGAGGAAGCGAAGATATTTACCTGACTTTTTTAAGGGGCTGAAGAAGTCGCGCATGATACCACGAATCTCATGCTGCAACTCATGGTTATTGTTACTGTCCAGCATCGGGGCGTCATATTCGTCCACTAATACGACAACCTGCTGCCCGGTTTGCTCATAAGCGCGGCGGATGATACCTTCCAGACGTAAACTAAATGTGTCTTCGCCTTCCTGACGTCCGTAGACGTTTTCCCAAAGTAACAGCTGAACATTGATAGATGCGCGAAGTGACTCTGCTTCCATATATTTACTGCCGCTAAAGTCGATATGTAGCACCGGATACACTGTCCAGTCTTTCTCTAACTGCTCCATGTCCAGTCCGTTGAAAAGTTCTTTCTTTCCCAGAAAATAGGCTTCGAGCGTAGAGACAAGCAGACTTTTCCCGAAACGACGGGGACGACTCAGGAAATAAATCTTATTTGTATTGACGAGTTGATAAATCAGTGCAGTCTTATCAACATATATGTAATCATTATTGCGCAAATCTTCAAAATCCTGTATCCCGATAGGATAGCGCCTGAATGTTCCTTCTTCCATATCAAATTTTTATTAAAATGTGAACGATGAATGCAAAGTTAAGAAAAAGAAGCGGAATAGCTTTCTTTGTTGCCGAAGATTTTCACGTGTCACACCATATCCTTGTCTACCCCGAATTTCTCATCCGTCTGACACTCCCCGGCAGGTTCCACATGCACCAGAATATCATAGACATTATCTATCGAGCTTTCAATACTTTTCTCCACCGCCCCGGCAATCTCATGCGCTTGTGTAATCGTTATCTGCGGATTCACCTCTATATCGAGCGTAATTATATACCGGTTTCCTATCATTCTCGACCTGACCCGGTGCGGATTACTTGCTCCCGGCACTTTCTCGACAGCTTCGAATATCTTATTATACACATTGACATCCTTCACGCCATCCATAAGCTCCACATTCGAGTCGAGAAAAATACCAATGGACGACTTGATGATAAAGAGGCTGATTATCAATCCCGTTATCGAATCGAGTATCGGCAATTTGAATATAAAAGTAAAAATCAACCCTAATAAAACTCCGGCCGAGATGACAACATCATTACGCATATTTATCGCATTCGCCGTCAGCATGGAACTGTCTATTTTCTTTCCCTGTTTGTACTGGTACGAAGCCAGCATCAGTTTGCCGACAATAGAGAATATAGTCACATAGATAGCGATAGCCGATGGTATCTCTTTCACTTCATCTGAAAAGATGCTTTGAATGGAAGATATCAGCATTTGCATACCGGCATAAAATATCACCAGTGACAGAATCTTTGTCGCGATGCCTTCCGCTTTCTCATAACCAAATACATATTTCTTTGAAGGAGGACGGTTGATGAGGCGTGCCGTAAAAATCATAACGATAGAGATAACGACGTCGGTTGCCGAGTCGATACCGTCGCCCACTACCGCCAAACTACCGGCCCATAAACCGATGATGATTTTTGATGCGGACAGGATTGCATTGCCAATGGTGCTAATCCATGAGGTTTTGATTAAGATGTTCTCTCTTGACATTGAAGTGACTCTTTATAATTAATTGTTTGATTGCGATTGGCTAGCAAAGATAAACATTTATAGGAGTCTGTGACGTCAAGTCGCAAAAAAACTTTTTCCGGGTTTTTAGTAGTTTCTATGTTTTAGTTGTATTATATATAGATGGTCAATTAAAGACAGGACAAATCATTTATTAAATAGTTAACCGCATGTTCAAAAAACTAAGTAGTTCTTTACTCATTGTATCAGCTTGTGTTTTTTCTTCTTGTACGCCCACCGTCAAGCAAGAGATTGCAATCCTACCTACCCCCGTTAGTCTGACCGAGCAGTCGGGCTCGTTTGTTTTAAAAGACGGAATGAAGATTGGAGTTTCCGATCAGTCGTTGTTTCCGGCAGTCGGGTATTTGCAGGAGATTCTCCGCAATGTCATATCGTCTTCTGTGGAGGTTACTACAGATAAGAATCAGGTAGATATGTATTTTCAGTTGAAAGATACCGGTGGCAAGCCCGGTTCTTATAAACTTCAGTCTACGCCGGAATATATCCGGGTAGAGGCTAATGACTATTCGGGTATCATTTCTGCGATTACTACTATTCGCCAGCTGCTTCCTGCAGCGATAGAAGTGCAGGGAGAGAAACAAACTTATTCAATCCCTGTCGTGCAAATAGAAGACGCACCTCGTTTTGAATGGCGTGGATTTATGCTGGATGCTTCCCGTCATTTCTGGAATAAAGATGAGGTAAAGCATGTATTGGATCTGATGTCTTTGTATAAACTCAATAAATTCCACTGGCATTTGTCTGACGATCAGGGCTGGCGTATAGAGATTGAGAAATACCCGCTGCTTACCGAAAAAGGAGCTTGGCGTAAGTTTAATAAGCACGACCGTACCTGCATGGCACGTGCGAAAGAGGAAGATAATACCGATTTCCTGATTCCGGAAGATAAGATACGCATTGTGGAAGGAGATACGCTGTATGGAGGTTATTACACTCATGATGATATCAAAGAAATAGTAGCCTATGCTACGCAAAGAGGAATTGATGTCATTCCCGAGATTGATATGCCGGGACATTTCCTCGCGGCTATCAGTCAATATCCGGAGTTGGCATGCGACGGACTAATCGGATGGGGAGAAATCTTCTCTTCTCCTATCTGTCCGGGTAAAGACGCGACGCTGGAATTCTGCCGGAATGTGTTCAAAGAAGTTTTCGAGCTTTTCCCTTATGAATATGTGCACATGGGTGGTGATGAAGTGGAAAAAGCCAACTGGAAGAAATGCCCTCTCTGTCAGAAACGTATCCGTACGGAGAAGCTGGGTTCGGTAGAAGAACTTCAGGCATGGTTTGTACGTGACATGGAGAAATTCTTCCTCGCCAACGGAAAGAGACTCATCGGCTGGGATGAAGTGGTAGCCGACGGATTATCTTCCGATGCTGCTATTACATGGTGGAGAAGTTGGGCGAAAGACGCGTTGCCTACGGCGACCGCGCAAAAGCAGAAAGTGATTGCTTGTCCGAATGAATATTTCTATTTCGATTATGCGCAGGATCAGAATTCAGTGAAGAAAATACTGGCATACGATCCGTGTTCGGATGATAGATTATCACCCGAACAGAAGAAATATATTTGGGGTGTACAGGCTAATCTCTGGTCTGAATGGATTCCGACAATGAAGCGCATTGAATACCTGATCGTTCCCCGCATGATTGCATTGAGCGAAATAGCCTGGGTAGAACCGGCTGTTAAACCAAGCCTCGAAGAGTTTTATCGTCAGCTTGTTCCGCAGTTTAAACGGATGGATGTGATGAGGGTAAATTATCGTGTGCCTGATTTACAGGGATTCTATAAAGTGAATGCATTTATTGATGAAACAACGATTGACTTGACTTGCCCGTTGCCCGGTACTGAAATACGCTATACGACAGACGGCAGTATGCCTACCAAAGAGTCTACTCTTTATAATGGTGCTCTGGACGTGACGGAGACTACCGATTTCGCTTTCCGCACGTTCCGTCCGGACGGTTCTCCTTCGGATGTGGCACATACTAAATATGTAAAGGCTCCTTATGCGGAGGCGGTGACTGCTCCGGCTGCCTTGCAGCCCGGCTTGAAAGCTGTATGGCATGACTTCCGCGGTAATCTTTGTGCAGATATTGACGCGGCTCCGGTAAAAGGGGAATATGTGGTAGAATCGGTATCTATCCCCGAAGAGGTGAAAGGAAATATCGGCTTGGTGATGACCGGTTATCTGGAAGTTCCCGCTGATGGTATTTACACCTTTGCCCTTCTATCGGATGACGGTAGTACATTGACGCTTGACGGTGAATTGCTGGGAGATAATGACGGTGCACACTCATCGGTAGAGATTATTGTGCAGAAGGCATTGAAAGCCGGATTGCATCCGATAGAGGTTCGTTACTTCGATTGTAACGGAGGTGTATTGCAGATGGAACTGGTGAATGAAAAAGGTGAAAAAGAAATGCTGCCGGGTGCGTGGTTGAAACATGAGGTGCACGCACGTGTGTGAAACTGGATGGGTAAAAGAGGGTATCCTTTTGTGAAGTGCACCCTCTTTACCTCTTTTAGAATACATCATCTATTCATATTCCAAAATGAATACATTAATGTTTTTTCAACTTAACAACCAAATAAAAGAAATGCGGGTGAATCACTTCGGCCGATTCTTATGTATGGTGGTTCAGGAGTTTGCATAACTATGCATCCCGCCAAGAACATAATTCACTCCGAAATAAGTCATTAAGACTGTAAGGAAAGCAAGAATCATATAAATATGGAAAAATAAAGGCTTGCGGAAAATGCGCAGGCTTTGTGAATGGAAGGCTGCTCCATATACAAGGAAGGTAATCAGCGCCCATACTTCTTTCGGGTCCCACGCCCAGTATCTTCCCCAGGAAACGTTTGCCCAGACTGCTCCCAAAAAGATGCCTGCCCCTAAAAAGAACGTCGCAGGATAGAGTAGCAAACGGCTGACTAGCGTCAACTGTTCTATCCGGTTATCTTGTCTGTCGTCATTTTCAGAGACATTGTTTTCCGGCTCTTTTTTTCGGAGACATAATGCCAGTATTCCGTTTAGCATGATAAATGCCAATAGGGCATAAGACATCATAATCAATGAAACATGAATGCTTAACCACGGAGAGACGAGCACCGGCATTAATGGCGTTATCTGCGGATTCATTTGTCCCAGATAAGAGACTAACAACGCAAAGCCGGAGAGCAAGAATCCGAATGGAAGTACGAATGAGAATCTTCGATGGAGCAGGCAGGCTACCAAGAGGATGCAGAGTGCCATAAACTGCATGGTTTCGTAACCGTTGCTAAGTGGAATGCGTCCGCCAATATACCAACGTAGGCAATATCCTGCTAAATGGAATATGAAAGCAAGATAGAGCGCAACAGAAAAGAACGCTCCTGCTGTGCGGGTAATCGCTTTGGCTTTCGGTGAGAGTACCCTTCTTCGCAGGCTGTACTGAAGCAGAAGCAGGAAAGACAATACTCCCAATGATAGATTAATCATAAAAAGAATCTTGCTGAACGGAATCCGGTTGTAGAGTAGTTCGGCTTTTATTTCCAGTTCGGAGAGTGGTTGCACGCTGCCATCAGTGGGTAATGGCTGAATGAATGTTCCTTTTTCCAGCATCAGGATCAATCCCACTTTTTCGTCCGTTTCTTGGATGGCTTTGGCGAGTTTGCTACCTTTTCCCTGTTCTTGTTGCCAGGTTTTCTGAAGACGGTAGACCGGACCGTCAAATAAATCGGTTAATCGGGCGTAAGGTGTCTGTAAGTTTAGCAAATGCTGCAACTCTGTATTTTTGATGTATATCAATGGTTCATTTCTCCATACTTCCGGATAGAGTAGCCAGCCACCAATTACCTGTTCAGGCGTCAAACCTTTATATGAAGCTTTGCCTGTCAATTTCTGAATGAAATCGCGCGCCAATGTATTGAATGGTACTACTCGGTCGTGATAAATGACCTGTTCTTGTGCCAAACTGTCTGCTTGTACCCGTTTCAGTGCCGGGAGAAGTTTTTTTTGTGCTTGCATACTACCTGCAAGACAGAAGAGGAACAATAGAAATACACCTCCTTTTTTCAGTAGCGGGTGACTTAGCAGGCGTCGGAAATCGCCATAGCGGGAAAATAATAACCAGATCATGGAGATACCGAGCAGAACATATCCTGCATACGTAACTCCCGTACCCCACGGGTCATAATTGACAGTCAGCCAACTCCCTTTTCCATCATCATCGAAAGATGACTGATAGAAACGGAAACCTTGTAATGTAAATATACGGTTCATTGAAATCTGTTCGTGTGACAGAACATCTTTTTGTCCGGGAAGAGAGTAGGTGATATAACTGATGTAGTCTGCCGGAGCTTCAGTTCCGGGATAGTATGCTATACGAAAACTATCCAGCTGTATTGTGAATGGCAGGTCTGCTTCTCTTCCGCTTTCCGACTCCTGAAAACTACCTGCCGTCACTCCCGGCAGTAAATGTACGTATCCTTTTTTACTGCCGGTAAACGTAATCATGGCCCCCACCAGGATAACGAGGAGGGAGCCATGAAACAACAATATGGGGAACCGTCGCCATAAAGCACGTCGGATGAGAGCAACAAGTGCAATTGCGGCAATAACTCCCCACAAACAACAAAACCAGCATGTATGATATATATTTCTCTCTACAAAATCTGTCCCATACGCTTGCTCTACAAAAGTAGCTGCAGCGAGTAGTCCCACCAGACAGATATATAAGATAATAAGTAACCTTTTCAACGGTATAATCTTTTATGATTTAAAATGGAGCGTACCCCTTGTTCTTACATTCTTTCACTCCCATACATTCCATCTCAATCAACCATCCGGGGCGACATACCGGAGCATGAACAAATACTTTGGGAGTGTGCGGGAAACGTTGGTCATACATTGCTTTAACGACTGCATAGTCGGCTATATCACGCAAATATACAATCATTTGTCCCAAATTTTCAAAAGTGCATTCTGCTTCTTTTAGCAGGGTTTCCACATTTTCCCACATCCGTTCTGTCTGTTTGCGAATGTTGCCGGGATATACCACTTCGCCTTTGTTGTTGATGCTTGCCGTACCCGAAATAAATATCTGGCGGCGGTCGCCATAATCTACATACGTGCCACGTTCAAAACTTACTCCATATTCATAAGTCGGATTCAGGTGGGTAGGTGCATAGAGAAAATGAATCTGTTCCGGTTGTAATCCTGCTACGGCATAAGTATCCATTTGTACCAGTACTTTCGGATCGGCATGGCGACCGCCGATACCGGTGCTGGAAATGTAATGTGTTTTTTCTGTCAGGTTTTGGGTAACGAAAACTTCATTACGCGCTTTCACTACTCCGGCATAATTCACGTCTACATTTTGTACAAAGAACCATGTGCGGATACAATTGTCCGCCAGTCTGCAACCTTGCTCCATGAGTTGCATCACATAGTCGTTCAATAACAGGCGGGTCTGGTATTCCGAATTGGCGGCACGATTGAATGCGCTACCACCCCAAAAGTGGCGGTAGGCACTGTGCTTCACCTCGAAAAGCCCGTTATGCAGGACTTGCGTCTGTACGTCAGTCAACAGATAGACCCATAAGGCAATCTTGGTTCCGTCCAGCGGGGGCTGTTCCACAATGGAAAGTGTGCAGCCCGAACCTTCAGTTGTCAATGCCAATAGTGTATCTGCCTGATTGGCGGCGTCACTTAAGAAATAGCGTTTGAGGATGGCGACTGCTCCTTTCAGTTCTTGGGTAAGTAAATAGTCGTAAGTGTTTAATACTGCATTCAGTTGTTCTTCGTATGTATCTTCCGGTTTAGTAGAATGAATGATGATGTGATACTCTGAAGCTTCTCCTCCTGCATTGTATTTAAAAATCTCTGTTAGTGTCTTTTCAGACTGAATATTCTGTTGTTTTTTGTTGTTCATATCAATTGTATAATAACTATTTATTCTTGTGCGCCGTTATTGATCCAATCGTCAATAAGGGTCAAAATAGGGGATGACAGTATTTCTTTAGAGTGATCGTATCCCCAAGTTGAACTAATAGTGGTATTCAATAATGTATGCAATACACTTTCTTGTGCACTGCCTGGCTTGACAAGTAACATACCGTCTACTTTCTTTGACGGATGGTTGACGAGTGCCTCATAGCTTTTGCCCTCTGTCAGATACAGGTTGCCTGCTGCCGAACTACCTCCACCATGACAGTGGGCACATGTAGTATTAAATACTTTTTCCTGAATGCCATGATACATACCTGCATCCACAGTTCCCACATCCATAAGAATAGTGTCGTCAACTGCCGTAAGATCGTCCATTGACCGAAAGCTGATTACTCGTTTTCTTAATCTATTAATAACGCATAACTCAATAGTGGTTACTTTGTCACTGACTCCTGTCATGGTTACCTGAATCTCATCATTTTCGACCGCCGGAATTGTTTTTGTGACAACGGCATACTCGCTCTCATCACTGAAGCCTGCCACTACAACACTATAACCATCGGGCCATTTATTGATACCACTGATTCTTCCGCTCATTCTCAATGTGCGTCCTTCTTCTGACAGGGTCTCTGTTTTTTCATAAATACGTCCGTCATCACATGACGTGATATATGCCAATAACAGTAGACAGCCACCGAAAAGAATGTATTTTTTCATAAACAAATCCTTTCTTGTGCTATTTAGAATGTATATTGAAGTAGAATACTGGCCGAATGTACTGCCAAACCTAAATCATCGTTATCCCGATCGAGTTGGGTGTCATGACCTTTGCGGGCAATATACTGGTACATAGCTTGTAACTTCAAGTTGCAGTTTTTGAAGAAATAGTTCATGCCTACGGCTGGCATATTCAGGAAACCATTGGTGTCCATTCCGTTACGATTGAAGAAATCATAACGTGCGGCTGCCTGCAGGCGGGGAGCTATAAAATAACCACCTTGTACATAACCGCCCAGGTAATTATATGACTCGGAAATCTTTTGTCTTTTTGTAAAACCTACATTCATATAATAAACTTCAGCACCCAGATAAAGTTTGTTTTTTAGCATTGCAAACTCTAATCCCGCACGATAATCATTGGTACTTTCATTTTCACTTTCTACATTAATAGAAGTAGAAATACCAAACATAATTTTGTCTTCATTCAGCCTGTTCGGATTTCCCTGTGTGGCAGGCATCACTCCCTTCGGCATATAAGTGAAACGTCCGGCATACAGTAAAGACGGAATGTGCCAGTCATCGCTGAATGTCTTTGTCGCGGTGTTGACAGAAGCGCCCGTACCATTGAATAGACCGATTTCATACCCGAATTTGTCAGCCACTAAACCGTGAATCTCTACCCCTAAATCGAATCCGGTGCCAATGTTAGGTGTTACCGCATTCAAGGAGTAGGGGAGGATAACGGGAGCAGTGAGTGATACTGGTAAATTGGGTAACAATGTTTCTCCCAGTGTTGTCAGATAGGCATGTGAGAACGGAGTCTTGAATTTACCGACCCGGATGGCAAATTGCTTTTTCAGCTGAACATCAAACCATGCCTGTTGAAGTAATGCGCCTCCGCTGGCTGCCGCATTGATGGAAAGGTTGAAAGATATTTTATCGAAAGCCTTTCCGGTGAACCCGAGTACAGCGTAAGGAACGGAAAAACCGGAGTTGGCTATGTTATCCTGATTATATGCCTTATCTAGTCCTTCATCGTCGTACCAATTGAAGTTTGCACTGGTTTGTACGAGCAGATAGGGTTTGAATACGAAATCTCCCTTCTTGGTTTCGATCGTGAATCCTTCTCTTCCAGCCAATGATACTACACCATTTTCTGTATCTTCTTCATGTTGCGCCATTGCAGCCAAAGGCATGATGGCAGTCAGCATGGCAATGATTATAAATTTCTTCATAATTGCTTTGTATATACTACTTTTAGTTTAAAGTGAATTTAAAAATGCGATCAGCGCATCGCGGTCTTCTTTACTCATGTTTTTAAATAAGTTCTTCGATGCTTCTCCTTCTCCGCCATGCCACATGATAGCTTCTGTCAGATTGCGGGCACGGCCGTCATGTAGGAAATAAGTATGCCCGTTGACCTTTTCTTGCAGGCCAATTCCCCAAAGAGGGGTAGTGCGCCATTCGTTTCCACGTGCCAGGCCGCTTACGTAGTTGTCATTCAGGCCGACTCCCATAATTTCCGAACCCATGTCGTGTAACAGATAATCGGAATAAGGGTGAATGGTCTGACCGCCCAGCCACGGGAGTTGGGTATTGTTTAATAACACAGTACCGCGTGGTTTGGTATGCAGGGTCGTCACATGACAAAGATGACATTTGGCTTTATAAAAGTTTTGTTCCCCTTTGATTACTTGCGGATCGTTTATATTACGCCGGGCGGGTACGCCGAGACTCTGCATATAGAGATCTACATTTTCCATCTCTTCTGTGCTGACATCCAACTGGTCATAAGAAAGTCCCATCATGCTGCCTTGGTTGACTTGCGTTTGTCCTTCGCAGATTTCTTCCGGATAGCGGCTGTTGGTAACACCCATATCACTGGAGAATCCTAACTCTACCGTTAAATCGGCATGTTGGGCTTTGTTGCCGGACAATCCCAGACATCTTACTCCCCGTTCGGTGATGTAATTACATCGTCCGCTGATTCCATATTCGGGATAATTGCTTTTTGCTGCGAGTGCTTCAATTTCAATGGGATCTAATGCCATCATCTGTCCCATACCTACGTGACGTAATGGAATACGTACGGTGCAAAACAAATCTTCCGGTTTGATCTCTTCGGCATACCATTCGGATATGCTATACTGCGGTTTGCAAAGCGTGTAGGCTTCTCCATCAGGGAAAGAAAATGTTTCGTAAGTGTATTCTACGGATAGTTTGCCTTCCGGTTGTACTCCGTAGATTGCCTGGTCATGAAGCACACGGCCATAATCCTGAAAGAAAGCTCCGTTCTTACGGGATATGTAAACCAGCATGGAGGAGAAACCATAGCTGCCCGATCCGCCCTCTGTCCATAAAGAGGGTTTAGTGCGCCCTGCATTCCGGTGGCAGCTGCCGCACGAGTAACCGGCATAAACAGGTCCGAGACCGCCACCATGCCCGTTGTTGCTTGTACGTACATCGTCATATAGCCTGTCGCCTCGGGTGAAGCGTACGTCATATGCTCCTGTTATCCAATCTGCAGGCGTATCATAAGCAACGGATGAACTCAAGAAAATGGTTGATGTTCCGGCTGACAGGGCATAGCCTTCCGGGATTTCGATATCCAATACGCCAATTCCGTCGTCATCACAGGCTGAGCATGCCAACAGGCAAAAAATAGAGAATGAATATTTTAGAAAGTGATTCATTGTTTATTGACTTTATTTCAATAATATGTTTTAAACATACCAAAGAAGTAAAGGTGGATGATTGACTTCCAACCTTTACTTCTCAATAATATCTTAGCTAAGATAAGTCTTTATTGTACTTTACGTGGTTCACCGTTTTTGTAGAGAAGGAATTCTAATGTGTGGAAACCGCGTACATTCTGTGCCGACTCAACAGCGGCTTCATCATCATTTTCATTCCATTCAAGATCACTCCAGCTTTGAGAATTCAGAATTTGCACGATGGCATTCTGGTCTAAAGGCCAGCTGTCCATGTTAGGATCAAGTCCCATCTCGTCTACCGGACCGAACAAGAAGGCTTCGCTCTTTTCCCATGGCTCACGTGCGGTGATCCAAGCTTCACAGGCTTTATCGAAAGCGCTATTTGACGGGTTGTCTGCAAGAGCTATTACTGCATTGTAGAGAGCATCGTTCTTTTCTTTCAAGCTTTTATAGGTAGGTACTACTACTGCATCTACATATTGCATTACCACAGGATTCAGTACGGCGTCGGTATTGATGTTGTTGGCATTATTGGCAATATAAGATTTTAAGTCATTCTTCAATATACTTTCCAGTTCGGCACAAGCATCCATTGCTGCTACTGTTTCATTACTGGGTATATGATTACGGAAAGGTTGCGGAATATCCTGAATGGCTTTTGCCGCTTTTTGAATGGCATTCTTTACATTAGTATCTAAGGATGGATTAACACCGGCGACTACAGTTGATAAAGAGTTAGCATTTATACTGCCGTCTAAAGAACCGTAATACGCATTCCGGATGGAGTAAATGTTGTTTGTATAATCATCACGTGAATGCCAGCTGTACCAGGATTCCACAGCGTACAATGCTTCTTCTGTATTTCCCGCTTTGTATAAGTTGTACGGATCACCAATCTTGGCGGTACCGACTTCGTTGGCAATTTCCGCGCATTTATCTACGATTTCTTCTACACAGCTCAATGCACTTGCATAAGGAGAACCGTTATGAGCCTTAAAGAGAGAAGCATAACTGTCGCCTCCTTTATAACTTGAGTTCCATGCGTTATAAAGATTGGTTGCATCTGTTTTTAAAAGTGCTGCTACATTTCTCATGTAGTTATGCCAGCTTGATGCGTTTTCAGAAGTGTAATCGATGTTAGCAGGATCTACTGTCGGGTTGTCATCGTCACTGCTACAAGAAGTAGTTGTAAATGCTAATCCCCATATGAGGGCTGCAACATAAAAGAATTTTGTTTTCATCATATAAAAATTAAATAATTGATTATTTGTTATTTCTTGATAAACCATCCTATATAGGCTATTCCAATGGAAAATTCGTTTTCACTGTTATATGCTTTTGAAACGCCAAAAACTTTGTTGGTACCAATCTGACGGGTGGCATAGTCAGCTTTTATCACTAAGTTTGGCAACGCATACCAATTTAATCCCGCTGTCCACATACTTACTTGGCAGCGTTTTTCCATCGTTTGCCCTTTTTCTCCTTTTTCTTGTGGATTGTAGTATTCATAGCGGGCAAATGGATAGATAACCGGAATCTTTTTATTGCCTCCGAAGACTGAGCGGATATTGATACCGGCTTCTGCTGCATAGCTTACAGCATTCTTAGCTACCGGTGCCAGACGACTGTACGGTGATTTATTGGATAACTTGACATTTGCTTGGCTCACTCCCAAAGAGTTTCCTAAATTTCCATATAAAATATTACCACGTGCCGTTACATATTTATTGCGATATTGTGCATCTGCGGTGAAGATTCTTACCGGAATTTTTCCATAGCTTGAATAAGTCTGTTCCTTGTCGGAATTGGCTCCTGCATCTGCGCAATAATAGAATGAGGCACCTACACGTAAGCCGGGAACTCCTTTATAGTCCAAGCGGAATACATATGCGGGAGAAGTGAAATTATCTTCTTCAAAAATTCCCTGTTTACCACTGCCTACCCATGTATTGCGATCGAATCCGTTAGGGTTCAGACCTGCTACAACCATAGCTTGGTAGTCAAAACTGGCATAACCTTTTCCAAAGGAACCAAAGATTTCCAGACCATTTTCATGCCAGGTAGAAGGCAAAAGGCTTGTTTCACCTTCCGGGCGTGAAGTTCCGAAGAAATTGATCGGTTCATGGTGTGCGTTAGTCAATCCTACCGGAACAATAATATGTCCGGCACGTACATTGAGGGAGCGGTGAATTAAACGTGTGATGTGAAATTGTTCGATAGCTACTTCACCTCCTTTTTCAACTTCTGTTTCGTATTCACCGTTTTCGGTGTTTTCTAATTCGAAAGCTGTACCTGTTCCACCAGATTCGAACTCAATCTCTGCACCGAGTATCCATTTGGAATTGAACTTATAATCAAAAGCTAAAACGAAACGGGGAATTGAAATGGTATTCCTGTTTTTCTTTGGATTACCATCGTTTCCTCCATAGAAACGGTTGATGCCATAATCTTTAAAATTAGCGACCATTTCACTGTATCCTCCAAAACGGAATTTTGTATATTCTTCTGTAGAAGAAGAATTACTACTTTTGGAAATTTCTTTTGTCTCCTGTGCTGGAATTGTAAGAGAAGGTAGGAGACTAAGAATAACGATTGCTGTTATTTTTCTCATCTTTTTAATAATTTTATCGGCTGCAAAGTTAGATTAGGTTAAAAAATGTGGCAATACCTAATATTAGGCATAGTTGTTTCTTAAATTCAGTATATGTAGGTAATTTTAATCTAAAGAGTAAAAAAAATATAGTAGTAGATAAAATAAAACAGACAAAGGTGTATTTCAGTATGATAATTTTTACTGATATACACCTTTGTCTGTTGTTAGTGTGTAGAGTTGTCTTTATTATTTCATAGTGTCACCGATTTTGTTTGTAATTGAGCGAATCGTTTCTTCTACAACCAGTTTCCTTGAGTATATCTACCATCAGGAAACTACCTTTTCAGAAACGATTCAACTCAGACAAACTACATACAAACAAAGCTAAACTTATGCTAAGGTTATCGCTTAAACTGCCATCTTTATACCTTCTTTTTTACTGCAATATCGTTTGCATTGCTGGCAAAGGTCATATCCCAGCATGGCTCCTAAAATAAAATCTTCTTCAGCAGTCAGTTGGTTTAAAGGACGGATGATGATGTGCCGCATGGCTTCCATACATTCTGCCTTTCCAAAAAACAGGTTGATTTTATTGGTACCTACTTCCTGTATCATATAACTGATCTTTTGATTTTTCAATCGGCGGATGGCAAATTCTTCGTGCTCTTTACTCATTGTGTAAAGTACCATGTTGCGTACGCCTTTCTTAAACTCATAAATATGATTAAGAAAAATTCGGATTTCGCCGGGGATGATTCTTTCAGTTGCCATGATGCAAAGTATTCTTTTTATGTTAAGGTAAAATTAGCTAATTTCTTGTTTCACTTGTTCGGCCCATGCGCTGATACGTTCGTCTGTTTTGCTATCTTCGTTGACTTCGTCAAGTGGAAGACCTACAAACTTACCGTCTACGACGGCAATGGAAGAATCGAAGGTATAGCCTGCAGTATCTGTTGCTCCACAGAATTTGCAGTGGGTATCTTTCAGATCTTCATAAAGAATACCTATTGCGTCACAGAATGTGTCGCTATACGAGTCAGAGTCGCCGCAACCGAACAGGGCTACAGATTTGTGGGATAAATCACACTTCTTTAAAACTTTTACTCCATCGTACCAGTCGTCTTGAAGTTCGCCTGCTCCCCATGTGGAAGAGCCGAGCACCAATACATCATATTCATTGACTAATGCCTCTGTTAGCTTGGATACATCAAATACATCTGCCGATGGTACATCTAATTTCTCTGCAATTCGACGGGCAAGGTCTTCTGTTGTTCCTGTTGTGGAACCATAAAATACACCAATTTTATTCATCTTTGATTCGTTTTTAAATGTAACGCTGCAAAGATAGAGGGTCTTAAAGAAATAGGAAATCCCCATTTATAATGGAAGATTTGTCTCCTTCTCATTATAAATGGGGATATATGGAATAAAAAATGGTCGATCTTTTTAATGGTGGAACAAGCGGATGCCTGTAAATGCCATTGCCATATTGTATTTGTCGCAAGTTCCAATCACATGATCGTCACGTACTGATCCGCCCGGTTGTGCAATATAGCTGACGCCACTCTTGTGTGCGCGTTCTATATTATCTCCGAATGGGAAGAATGCATCTGATCCTAAAGCTACGCCTGTCATCGTATCCAACCATGCCCGTTTTTCTTCGCGTGTCAGTATTTCAGGCTTTTCAGTGAAGAACTGTTGCCAGATACCGTCTGCCAGTACGTCGTCATAATCTTCCGAAATGTAAACGTCAATCGTATTGTCACGGTCTGCACGACGGATTTTTTCAATCCATGGCAAGTTCATCACTTTCGGGTGTTGGCGTAAATACCAGATATCTGCTTTATTTCCTGCCAGGCGCGTACAGTGAATACGTGACTGTTGGCCTGCGCCAATACCGATTGCCTGTCCGTCTTTGGCATAACATACAGAATTGGATTGTGTATATTTTAAAGTGATTAAGGCAATGATTAAGTCGCGTTTTGCATCAGCCGGGATTTCCTTGTTCTGCGTAGGCATCTCTTTCAAAAGACTTTCATCGATCTTCAATTCGTTTCTTCCTTGTTCGAAAGTTACTCCGAATACATCTTTATGTTCGATAGGAGCCGGGCGGTATGCAGGATCTATCTTTATTACATTATAGGTTCCTTTTCTTTTATTCTTTAGAATCTCCAGTGCTTCGGGAGTATAGTCAGGAGCAATGACGCCGTCGGATACTTCACGGTTGATGATGCGTGCTGTTTCTTCGTCACAAGTGTCGGATAATGCGATAAAGTCTCCGTAAGACGACATACGGTCTGCTCCACGTGCACGGGCGTATGCTGTAGCCAATGGAGATAGTTTCATGTCATCAACAAAATAAATCTTCTTCAGTGTGTCGCTCATTTCTACCGCAACAGCAGCACCTGCAGGGCTGACATGTTTGAAAGACGCGGCAGCCGGCAGTCCGGTAGCTTCTTTCAGTTCTTTCACTAGTTGCCAACTGTTGAATGCATCCAATAGATTGATATAACCGGGACGTCCATTCAATACTTCGATGGGGAGTTCGCCTTCTTTCATGAAGATACGAGCAGGCTTTTGATTAGGGTTGCAGCCGTATTTCAGTTCGAGTTCGTTTGCCATTTTATTAATTACAAATTACGAGTTACTAATTACAAATTGATAGCGACAAAATTACTAAAAAAAGACTAGCTTGCCTAAAGTTACGCTACAAAATAGTAGCATATAATTAGTATTTGGCTATTTCCGGCGAATTAAAATACCTATAAATGATGATTGCATTTCAGCAAAATATTCCGTTCCTTTGCAGTCTCTAATATAAATAGGTATGATGGATAATTTACAAAAATATAAGCCAACTGATAAGATGATCGATCTCATCAGCGATAATTATTCTTTGTTGCAAGTGATGAGTCGTTTTGGGCTTTCGTTGGGGTTCGGTGACAAGACAGTCAAGGAGGTGTGTGAACTGAATGGAGTAGACTGCCGGACCTTTCTGATTGTAGTCAACTTTATGGCTGAAGGCTTTTCCCGGCTCGATGGAGATAAAGATGATATTTCCATACCTGCATTGATTGATTATCTGCGGCAGGCACATATTTATTTTCTGGATTTTTCTCTTCCCGCTATTCGTCGTAAATTGATCGAGGCAATCGACTGTTCGCAAGACGATGTTGCTTTTCTCATCCTTAAGTTTTTCGATGAATATACACGAGAGGTGCGTAAGCACATGGATTATGAAGAGAAAACCGTATTTAAGTATGTCGATTCATTGATTAAAGGAGTTGCTCCCAAAAACTATCAGATCAGTACATTTTCCAAGCATCACGATCAGGTAGGGGAGAAATTGACAGAACTGAAAAATATCATTATTAAATATTGCCCTGCCAAAGCAAATGAAAATCTTCTGAACGCGGCTCTTTTCGACATATATGCTTGCGAAGCCGGACTGGAATCTCATTGCAAGGTTGAGGACTATATTTTTGTTCCTGCTATTCTGAATTTGGAAAGGAGGATTAGGGAAAATGAAAAATAACGAAGTAGTTCGAATAGCTATTGCAGAGACCTCTGTAATTATTCGTGGTGGGTTGACTGCTGCATTGAAGCGTCTTTCTAACGTAAAAGTACAACCAATAGAATTACTGTCTGTTGAAGCTTTGCACGATTGCGTCCGAACGCAATGTCCCGAAATGTTAATTGTCAATCCTACTTTTGGTGATTACTTTGATGTAGCTAAGTTTCGAGAAGAAATATCCGGTAAAAGAATACGTTTAATAGCGTTGGTTACTTCTTTCGTAGATGCTTCATTATTGGGTAAGTATGATGAGTCTATTTCGATATTCGATGATTTGGAAACTCTTTCTAAGAAAATTGCAGGTTTATTGAATGTGGTTTCCGAAGAAGAAGAGATGGATAATCAGGATACGCTTAGCCAGCGGGAAAAAGAAATCGTCATCTGTGTGGTGAAGGGAATGACAAATAAGGAAATAGCGGAAAAGCTTTTTTTGTCGATTCATACGGTGATTACACACCGAAGAAATATTAGCAAAAAATTGCAAATACATAGTGCTGCCGGTTTGACTATCTATGCTATTGTAAATAAGCTGGTTGCATTGAGCGATGTGAAAGATTTATAGCCTGCGGAAGTGTTATAAAATATAAAACCGTTTGCGCACACGAAAAATATTCGTACCTTTGCAAAGCAGTTGAGAAATTGCTGTTAGTTTATAAGGTAAAAGAAAATATTAAATAAGGTATTAGATTAGACAGTTTAAGGTATTAAAAGTTTTTTAGTTTAGTTCAATAGGATAAGTTTTTAGTAGAAGGTAAAAGGATAACAATAGGTAAGACGTTTTTAGGTAAAAAGAAGATTAGTTTTCAGGAAATTTGAGGTACTATGGAAAAGCCTTTAGGCTTTTCTGATGCAGTGGCGAGTGGTTCTATAAAAAGAATTAGCTCGTTTTTTATTTATTGGGATTTAAGTCTGTGGATTGGATTAAGGTAATAAAAAACAAAATCCCGACGAAATCGCTTCGGCGGGACTCTATTTCATTTTTTACTTAAATGTGGCTACGTAATAAAATTATGACTAATTAATTCAATTCTGATACTGCAAAGATAATGCGTTTCAGAATGTGTCACAATCACCTTTATGAGGTATATTCTGTAGCTATTCTCACTATTTATGGGTAGTAGCAGGTGTTTTCTCTACTTTTTTCCACTCTTTAGTCTCGAAATCGTATGTTTTTATGATTCTAGCAGGGCATCCGGCACATATTGAATAGGGTGGGACGGAATGACTGACTACACTTCCGGCAGCCACTACGCAATGTTTCCCTAAAGTTACTCCCGGTAGAATGACCGAATTGGCACCTACCCATACATCATCTTCGATGACAACAGGCAGTGTGCTGACACCTTGTTCGTCAATCATCTTTTCTGCATCCTGATAATTATGGTTGAGTCCTGTGACCGTTACATTCTGTGCCAGGTTGACATGATTGCCAATATTAACCGGACCTATGATTGTGTTTCTCAATCCGATGCGTGTATAATCTCCGATTGTTAAGTCGCCAACTGCATTATTCAGACAGGAGAAGTCTTCGACAACAGAATATTTACCCAAAGAGAATCGGTTGAAAGGAGGGAGGTCTTTGCGTACACTCCGATAGATGACAGAACCCTTTCCGCGTTTCAGGTATATGAAATCGAAGAGCCGTATCCACCAATTAGGGCGAGTTTTAACGGGATGCATGATAAAACGATGTACAGCCTGTTTTAAGCCGGGGTTTTCTTTAATTCGCTGTTTAAGTGTTTTCTTCTCCATATTGAATGTTTTTTCTTCTTTTTGTCCTCTACCAGATAATCAGGAATTGCCAGGCTATAAGTGATTAATAGACCGAAAAGTGCAATCCACCATCCGAATGATAAGGTCCAATTATATACGGTAATCAACGAAGTCCAAATACTTACGAAGATACATAATTTAAGTGGAGAAGGCGTTAATTGTTGTACGATCCGGTTGCAGAAACTCCAGTTTCCTTCAAATATGGAAGGGAGTAAGTAGGAAGTTGTTTTCCGGATACGTTTCCGGTAAGGACAGGCGGGTGCGGACTGGCAATAAACAATCACATCCGGCAAGTAGTCAATGTATATATTCTGTCGGAATAATTTTCGTTCGATATTAGTCTTAGAACTTTTCATGTTCTTTTGTAGCCATTTTAGGTCGATTGCCATATTAGTCCCCAATAAATTGGATGACAGTCCGAATTGTGTATTGCCGGCTCTACAGAGGCTGTTTTTTATTTCCTCACGTATAGCCCGGAAGCGATTACAGATGCCTTTGCGGTTTTCTACTATCGTATGTAGTTGGATGGCTTGTACACCGGCATCATAGGCATTATATATCTTATTCAGGAATTGCGGAGATAAAGCGCATGCTGTATTGGACAGGAAGAGAACCAGGTCGTATCGTTCCTGGTCTAAACTGTTGATTGTCTGATGTAGATCGCTGTATGTGATAAACTCGTACGCTTCTTCTTTATACATATCCGGAAGAATACTTCCCTCCGGAACGAGAATGGCGCAACCATATTCCTTTTGAGCCTTCGGGTAGGTGATATGTTTGAAATGTGAGGCTATGGCCATCACAAAGAGGTATAGGAGCAAAAGCCCTGTACAGAAGAATACCAGATCATCTATTATGTAGATATAAGAGTCTATCATCTGGAAGGAGATTATACGTTCTCTTTTTGAATGAATGCAGTAACTGTTTTCAGAATAATCTTTATATCCAACCAGAAAGAGAATGTCTTTGCATAGGTGATATCCAATTGCTTGCGTTCTTCAGCAGAAAGTTTACCGGCTTCGCCTCTTTTCTCTACCTGCCATAAACCGGTCAATCCGGCCGGACCCATGAAACGGTCGATGTGTTCATCGCTTGTCAGCAACTCGGCTTCATAGAGTGGGAGAGGGCGGTTGCCTACTATTGACATATCCCCTTTTAAAATATTAATAAGCTGGGGTAACTCGTCAATACTATATTTACGTATAATACGTCCAATCTTAGTTATTCGAGGGTCATTTTCCAGCTTAACGAAAGCATTGCTTTTTTCCTTGGACTTCTTGTTAATGTAGTCTTCTTCGGAGATTACAAAATCGTCAGATATCAAGAGGATTTCTTCTTCATCGATTTCTTCATTCACTTCCGCTTCCGGTTCTTCTCCCCAAATATCCTCATCTTCCTGCTGATATTGGTTAAGGGCATTGAAATCCTTTAAATGCTTGTCGGCATCAGTATACATCGAACGGAATTTGAGGAAGTCGAATATCTGATAATTACTCCCTACGCGCTTGGATTTGTAGATAATAGGACCCTTACTTTCTATCCGGATAGCTAGTGCAGTAAATATTAAGAGAGGAGAAAGACATAATATCGCCATTCCTGAAAAGAAAATATCAAAAGTTCTTTTCCATAAAGGCAGGCGGAAAGCATTTATATTTTGTGCTTTAAGTTGAAGTGCCTTTATTTTCTGATCTTTTCTTCGTTTAAGGAAAGTTGATAAATCTTTTAAAGCCTCCTGGCTTGTTTCATATTTTATCGTATTGTTGATACCGGCTTTAAGATATTCGGATGCTTCTTCCTTAGATAAGGAGTCGATAACGAGTACCATATAAAGCCCCGGATACTTTTTACGCATGTATTGGATATCTGCAATATCTTTGGATATGTTCACTTGTTCGAAAAATAGAGCTGCGTCATATTTTTCGCGTATTTTCTCCAATACTTTGACAGCTTTGCTACAATTGGGTGCAGCATAGAATACCCCAATACTTAGTCGGGAGAGTAGTTCTATTGTTTTGCTATCTCTGCCTATATAAACAAAATATTGCATGTGTAGAAGACCCGGTATTAGTCAATAATCTTTTTGATTCGGATTTTGAGTTCCAAAGGGTTGAATGGTTTCAGGATATAGTCTTCTGCTCCCTCTTCCAATAGTCTGATTCTTTCCGTTGTACTTTCCTCACTGGATAACATAACGATAGGAATTGACTTGAATAATTCATTGTTCTTCATGTATCTTAAGAATTCATCCCCCATCATGAGAGGCATACGAATGTCTGAAATAATGAGGTCAGGTACATTGCCTTCATTAAGCCATTCTATTGCTTTGATGGGATCTTCCAAATAGGTAAAATCATACTCTTTTCCTAGATACACACCGGCCACTTTTCCGATTGTCGATTTATCGTCGACTAGTAATATTTTTTTCTTCATACGAATAGACCTTTCTATCGCTTGCTTTGTTATTTGATTTATAGATTAAGATTGTTGTCACATAATATTTGTGATACACTGCAAATATAGATATTATTTTAGAATAATCCCCAATCAGGAGAGTAAAATTCGTGATATATCTTTTTTTTCTATTAATTGCAACTTACAGCATCTTAATGAAAAAACACGGATTCCATAAAAACTGGAATCCGTGTTAAAGATTAATTGTTAGGCTTATTTATATACTCTTGATGAATCAAAAGTTTTCCACCATTCTTCATTCTTAGTACCGCCACTGGTCACCCAACTTTCGAATAACGAGTAAGCTGATTTGATATTCACATATTCCAAAGGCCATTTGAAGTCTGTCGGAACCATGATTCCCCATGCCAGGTTATCTTTGCTGATGTAATATCTCTTGCGGGAAGTAGAACTATCGTCGTTGTTGCCTCCGAACAAGTCGGTATTTGCCAACTTAGTTGGTTGATAACCGACAATATGAATCTCCTTACGCTGGTTTCTGTTTCCTTCTACGAAAATGAAAACATTCAGTTTATTGATATTAAGCTCATCCACAGAGATAGGATTGCTGAACTTTATAGTGAAACTGATATTTTTAGGACTCGTATTGGCAGAATGATCTTTAATGGTATTAATCTGTTCGTAACGGTCTCTTCCCAATGCGTTGTGAGCATCGTCAAATAATGGGATAACAGCATAGTCCTGGCCGTTCTCAATCTTATTACTATTCACATTAAAGTTTTTAGCAAGAGAGTTATCACTGAACACCACCGGTTGTGTGATAGCACTGGCAGGAACACCGTCCAGCATGATAGCAGCTCCGATGCTCTTCGTAGCTCCGGCAGCCGATAAATCAAGACTTAGCGTGAACTCTTCTGCCTTATTATCCTTGTTGATGGAAATCTTTCTTTCTTTGATAATCAAAACAAGGTCGTTCATATCGTAATCTCCATATAAAGGCCACTGGTCTTCAAATAGATAAGCGTAATTACGAGTATCATCCATGATGATCGGGAATTTAGGATCTTCTGGTTCTTCTCCTTCATTTCCATTATTCTTAGTACCCGTGCAGACATCTATCACGACTTTGGATTCTCCCATTTTAGTGAAGTATGCGCCATTTTGTACATGGAAGTTGTTCCAATGTGGGCTTTTTTCAACATGATTATCACATTCAATAACTAAATTTCCGTCATACGTAAAACCTTGTCCGGTTATAACCGGAGATTTTATCATAGAAGTATTTTCGCCTTTTCCGTAAAATTTAGCATGAGCCGTATTCATGTAAATACTTGTAGTTGCATCCAGCATAGAACCATTGCTCAAGTTGACTGTCCCATTAACAAACTCCATCGTAGGAGCTTTTAAATATCCTTGGGTAAAGTTGAATGTTGCTCCGTTTGCATAGAAAGAAGTTGTGGCTTCCAGGCTGCAAGCATTGTTGAATGTTGTATTGATGAGGCTGATGGTTGTAAATCTCATGATGTTGTTATTGGTAGCAACAGCATTAGAATTTGCAATTAATTTCTCTCCATAAATCTCTCCGTTATTTTCCAATGAGAAATTAGCTGGCAGATTTAATTCATCTTCCAGCTCGATCTTATTGTCATTCACAATTTTTGTGTTAGAGTTGATCGAGATATTTTTGCTTGATATGGTTCCTTTGTTGTAGAGCGTTGCACCGGAATGTAGAGTCATGGTGTTTGTCACAGCCAGTGTCCCCCAGTTTCTTAATGCAGCAGGCGCTCCATTGGTGAATGATACATCGTCTGCGTTTACTTCTCCTTTTTCCATGATAGTCAGCATGGAGTTTCTGATGAACGTCATGGTTCCTGATGCATTAATTTTTGCATTGTTCATCACAATGATTTCAATTCCGTTCTGGAATTGGAAAGTTGCAGGAATAGTCCATTGGGCATCTACATAAACTCTGGTTGCAATATCACCGTCATATCCGTCAAATTTGAATATACCATTATAGTCAGAGGTGATTTTGTAATTAGCATTACGCAGTAAAGTCGTTCCTGTCATTTCTGTAACTTCTTTAGCGTCAGATGGTATGGAAGAATAATCCGGCTTTTCAAATGCGAGACTTCTTGTAGCGACACCACGACTCATTAATGCTCTATTCTGTGCTGCAGATTCTGCATAATAGAGCTTACAGGTAATATTATCGCTGTTTTCCGGCACATCGAACTGATATACCTGTTCACGTCCTCTTGGGTCGGTTTGTTTCACGTAAATACCCTTTTGAGTGGGGAGCAGGCTGACAGCAGCTGTAAATTTAAAGTTGTTTTCTTTGTTAGCTGTCCTTGTAGCGAGTACGGAAGCATTTTCGTTAGTCAAAGGATCTTCTGCATATATTTCAATTAAATAAGCAAATTGCCCTCCTTCTTCATCTTTCACTTCGACTGAAACATTTTTTGTGGTTATCATGTTCCAATCGATATCATCGGGAGCAGCAAAGCCGTCTCCCATCGGGTTAGGTGTTTCATAAGACGGATCATAGAGATCCTTTCCGGAGTCCACACAACTAAACATAGTACCTGCTATTGCTATTGCAATAATGGGCACAAATTGAACTGTTTTCTTCATCATAATGTATTATTGCTTGATTGTTTGTAACCAAATCCATCACAAAAATAACTGCATATCTTTTATTGGAAATGTTTTTTCTGTTATTTTATAGGGTGAAAACAACTATACTTCCGTTTTGGTTCTTCTTTGGCTCGTTTAGGTTTGATGAAGTCTCGGTGATGATGAAGAGAAATCCCTTGATTTTCACTTTTATAAGACTGCTTAAAATGAAAATCAAAGGATTATATTAAGTGTATTTAATTTAAGACTTAGTAATTTCTCCTATTAAGCAGGAGTTCATTTTATATCGGATATCCTTGTTGGGTAATCCATGTCCCAATAAAAACATGAGCTTTGTTATGGCACATTCGGGAGTGCTGTCATATCCGCTGATTACACCTGCTTCCAAAAGGTGCATTCCTGTTTCATAACGTCCCATCTCTACTGCTCCGGAGGCACACTGTGTGATGTTGACAATGATAATTCCGCGATCGGTAGCTTCCTTTAGTTGGCGGATGAACCATTTCTTTTGCGGGGCATTTCCTGAACCGAAGGTTTTCATGACAACTGCCTTCAATCCGGGAACATGAAGCAGAGAAGTTACGATACTCTCCTGAATACCAGGGAAGAGGGTCAAAATAACTACATTAGTGTCAAATAGATAATGTGGCTTTAATGGTTTTGTCGGGTCCGGTTTCCGGATGAGATTAGGTTCATATTTGATGTGGATGCCTACCCGTGCCAAGGGTGGATAATTGAAAGAGCGAAAAGCGTTAAAATTCTCCGCATTAATTTTGGTAGTACGGTTGCCACGCATCAAATGATTTTCAAAGAAAATACATACTTCAGGAACAATGGCCGTACCATCCGTGTTTTTGGCAGCTGCGATCTCAATGGCTGTGATGAGATTTTCTTTTCCGTCTGTGCGCAAAGTTCCGATTGGTAACTGGGAACCGGTGAGAATGACGGGCTTGCTTAGGTTTTCGAGCATAAAGCTTAATGCAGAGGCTGTGTAAGCCATCGTATCTGTTCCGTGAAGGATGACAAAACCATCAAAATAATCATAATTGTAATTGATAATCTTTACTAGCTTTGCCCAGTAAGCAGGTTCCATATCCGAAGAGTCGAGAGGGGGATCAAATTGGTAGGAAGAGATGCGGTAGTTGAATCTTTTTAGTTCGGGTACATGCTTAAGCAAATGATCGAAGTTGAAGTTTTCTAAAGCACCTGTTTCCGGATTCTCTATCATTCCGATAGTTCCACCCGTGTAAATTAACAAAACGGAAGGGGTTTCTGCTCTCATAATTGTTGAATTACTGTTAAAACGCTGGCAAAGATAGGAAAAAATAGTGATTTATGATTTATGAATTATGATTTATGAGTTTTCGAATGATTTTGTAGATTTATCATTCATGTGAACCTCCCTCACATCCCTCACACTTGATTAATTTATTAGAATTACCAATGCCCTGGATTCAACTGCTGATTCGCATAAATCATAATTCATAAATTATAAATCATAAATCATTTCACCGCTTCTTTTAATTTAAGGATGGCTTTTTCCGGGTCTTTTTCTTCTTCGAGCAGAGTAACGAACTTACTGCCGATGATAGCTCCGGAAGCGTGTTCGCAAGCTGCCTGGAACGTCGCTTTATTGGAGATGCCAAATCCTATCATCAACGGATTGTTCAGATGCATATCTTTTATTTTCTTGAAGTATGCCTGTTTTTGTTCGTTGAAATTCTGTTGTGCTCCGGTAGTTGCTGCTGATGAAACCATGTAAATGAATCCGTCGGTATGTGTATCTATTTCGCGTACCCGTTCTTCGCTGGTCTCCGGTGTGATGAGCATAATCACTTTGATGTTGTAGCGCTCTGCAATGATACGATAATGTTCTTGATAATCACGGAAAGGGAGATCGGGGATGATAACACCATCAATACCGCATTCCACGCATTTACGGCAGAAGTTTTCAAATCCGAATTGCATGATTGGATTTAAGTACCCCATGAATACAAGTGGTATTTTTACGTCCTTGCGAATATCCCGCAATTGTTCAAAAAGAAGTTTTAAAGACATGCCGTTGCGCAATGCTTGGGTAGCGGCATTCTGGATAACAATGCCGTCTGCCATCGGATCACTGAAAGGAATACCGATTTCAATCATGCTTACTCCATGTTTTTCGAGTGTGCGGATTACATTGGCAGTACCATCTAAAGTGGGGGTGCCGGCACAAAAATAAATAGAAAGTATGTCTTTCTTGTTGCTATTGAAAAGTTGATTAATTCTATTCATGACGTTGGAATTTTAAAGTGATGATTTTAATTCGTTTAAAAATGTCCGGATACGCTCCGGATCTTTTTCTCCCGGTTTGGTTTCAAAACGGCTGTTGAGATCATATCCGGCAAGCCGGGGATGCTTGAATTCTTTCAGGGCATTGGCACTGTATGAGTTGATACCTCCGCTCAAAAGGAAAGGTACATCTCCGTTATATGTGTGTAATATGCTCCAATCAAATTGATTTCCCGAACCACCATATTGCTCGCATTTGGTATCGAACAGAAAAAGATCACAGACTTTTTCGTAGTCATACACCTTTTTCAAGTCTTTGGGGCGGTCTACGGAAAAGGCCTTGATGATTTTCAATCCGGTAGAATGTAAGGACCGGCAGTATTCCGGCGATTCATTTCCGTGGAGTTGCACATCATTCAGTCCGAAACGATCAGCATACATGCTGACCACTTGCTTATCTTCATTGACAAAGACGCCGACACGCCGGGCATGAATGGGCAAGTAAGCCGGAAGCTCGTAGACATATCGGGGAGATTTAGGATAGAAGATGAATCCCAGCATATCTATGCCTTCGATAGACTCTACGTCCTGTATGTTTTCAGCTTCACGCATACCGCATACTTTGATAATTTTTCCGTTAATCATAGGGCTGTCCGTTTTGAATAATTAGTTTATTGGATTGCTTGCAGGAAATTCTGTAAAGTTTCTCCCGGTTGCTGTGTTTTCATAAATGTTTCACCGATCAGGAATCCACGGAATCCGGCTGCCCGAAGTCGGTTTACTATTTCCGGATCGGAGATGCCGCTTTCGGATACCAATACAGCATCTTGGGGAAGCTGTCCGGCCAAGCGGAAAGAGTTTTCTACATCAGTGAAGAAAGTACCCAGATTACGATTGTTGATTCCTACCATATCTATTTTCTTGTCGATATATATTAATTCTTCGGAGCTATGAATCTCCAGAAGAACTTCCAGACCTAGTTCATGAGCTTTTTCTGCAAGTTCATTACATTTCTCCGGTTCTAATGCGGCTGCGATAAGAAGTACGGCATCGGCACCGACAATTTTGGCTTGATAAAGCTGGTATTCGTCAATGATGAAGTCCTTCCTAAGAATGGGGATCTCTACCAAAGGGCGTGCAGTGCGGATGTCCTTCAGGCTTCCTCCGAAAAATTTCTCGTCGGTGAGGATGGAAAGGGCAGAAGCTCCTGCTACTGCATAGGAGGGAACAATTTCTTCCGGGCATGCTTCTTCCTTTATCCATCCTTTGGATGGAGACCGACGCTTGAATTCAGCGATAATACCCGATGCAGACGAGGCTAATGCCTGCTTCATAGAACGAGAGGTCGGAACTTCGCTGATACCTTCCTGTAATTGCTCGATGGAGATAGCCTGCTTTTGCAGGTCAACTTCAAATCGTTTGTTTGCTATAATCTCTGATAATATATCTTTCATTGATGTGGGATTATTAATTGTAAATGATGGATTTGCAAAAATAAAACATTAACTGTTCAATTCAATGAATTTTTTTAGGGTAGCTAATGCGCGTCCACTTTCCAATGACTCTTTGGAGAGAGCAATACATTCTTCAATAGTCTTCTCCGGACAAATCACATGGATGGCGAAAGCTGAATTGACTACCACTACATTTTTTTGAGCTTCCGTAGCCGTGTTATTCATGATCTGGTCGAAAATCTTAGCTGCATCTTCCGGTGTTTGTCCACCATCCAGGTCAGTTTCCTTATAGCGGGAGAATCCGAGACTCTCGGGAGCGTAAATCTTTTCATGATCGCTGGTCGCCACTTTAAACTCATTTGTCAGAGAGATTTCGTCATATCCGTCGAGACTATGAACAACGGCAAATTTCGTCTTGCTTTCCTGATAAGTATAGGTATAGAGGCGAAGTAACGGGAGGTTGTAAACTCCTAAAAGCTGATAGGCCGGTAATACCGGATTAACCAACGGACCGAGCATATTAAAGAAAGTGCGCACTGCCAATCCTTTACGAACCGGAGCAACTGCCTTTAATGCCGGATTGAATAAAGGAGCATGCAGATAGGCAAGATTACATTTCTCCATGCTACGGCGCAGTTGATCGACGTCACTGGTGAACTTTACACCGTGTTGCTCCATTACATTACTGGCACCGCTGACTGATGTTGCTCCGTAATTACCATGTTTCACAACCGGGAAACCGGCTCCGGCAACAGTAAAACAGGAAGCTGTAGAAATATTAAATGTATTTTTTCCATCACCTCCGGTTCCTACGATATCTATCGGAGCAAATTCACTTAAATCAACCGGAATACGCATTTCAAGCAATGCATCGCGGAAACCGCATAATTCTTCCACAGAGATATTACGCATCAGAAAGACGGTAATTAAAGAGGCTACCTGTACATCATTATATTTTCCTTGTGCGATGTTCTGTAAAATGGTGCGAGCCTCATCGCGTCCCAAATATTGATGTTCGAAAAGTTTGTATAGAATCTGTTTCATAAGTTTAATCGTTTAAGAAGTTTTTAATAATTTCTTTTCCTTGCGGAGTTAATACTGATTCGGGATGGAACTGAATACCATGTACATTGTAGGTCTTATGGCGGATTGCCATGATTTGTCCTTCCTGACTTTCTGCCGTTATTTCCAGGCAATCGGGAAAACCTTCCCGGCTGACTACCCAGGAATGGTATCTTCCAACAGGGATTTCTTTTCCCAACCCTTCAAAAAGCAAATCCTGGTGAAGGATGGTAATCGGAGTCTGTACCCCATGATATACTTCTTTGAGATTTTCCAGACGTGCTCCGAAAGCTTCGCCGATGGCTTGATGACCGAGGCAGACACCCAGAATGCTTTTGGTCGGAGCATATCTTTTAATAATAGGTAATAGCAGTCCGGCCTCTTCGGGTATGCCCGGTCCGGGAGACAGGATGATTTTATCAAATCGGTCTACTTCATCAAGCTCTATCTGGTCGTTGCGGACTACTTCTACATCTGTAGCCCCTAATTCTTTCACTGCGTGCAGTAGGTTATAAGTGAAAGAGTCGTAGTTATCTAAAAGTAATATTTTCATTTTTATTGTCATTGTAAAATGGTTGTTCAAATACTATCTCTGCTTTCAATTTTTTAATTTGACAGCTAAATCAATCGCCTTTTTCAGTGCTCCCAGTTTGTTGTTCACCTCTTGCAGTTCATATTCATCCTGACTGCGTGCTACAATACCTCCTCCGGCTTGGAACCAGAGTTCATTGTTGCGGCTTACAAAAGTACGGATAGTGATAGCCTGATTTAATTCGCCGTTCAATCCGATAAAACCGATACAGCCACCATAGGCTCCACGATTATGTGGTTCGATTTCGCTGATTAACTGCATAGCGCGTACTTTGGGAGCACCGCTTAATGTGCCGGCAGGAAACGTATCAATAAACGTTTTTATTTTATCTGCGCCCTCATTCAACATACCGCTGACACGGCTTACCAGGTGAATGACATGACTATAATATTGTGGTTCCTTATAGAATAGTACGCGTACATCATGACAATTACGGGAAAGGTCGTTTCTGGCAAGATCAACCAGCATGACATGCTCTGCATTTTCTTTAGGGTCAGCCAATAAAGCTTCTGTCAGTTCCCGGTCTTTTACTACATCTCCGGTACGGCGGGTAGTTCCGGCAATCGGATCGATGTAAGCACGACCATCTTCGATTTTGCAATGTGTTTCCGGTGAAGAACCGAAGATGCGGTATCCTCCGAAATCGAAGTAGAAAAGATAAGGAGAAGGATTGATGCTGCGGAGTGCGCGGTACACTTTGAAATCATCTCCGGCATAAGGTTGGATAAATCTTCTGGAAAGTACGATTTGGAAAACATCTCCACGCATACAGTGCGCGATTCCTTTCCGGACATTGGCTTTATGCTCCTCGTCGGTGATAGGGCTAGTAACGGGACCTGTTACAGAGAAGTTGTAAGAAGCATAATTCCGGTTTTCGATGGCTGCTTCCAGTTCCGGTAAGCCGCTTTCTTCTCCTTCGGACAACATTTCAACGAGTGTCAATTCATTTTTGAAATGATTGAAAACAATGACATACTTATATAATATGTATAGCAAATCCGGAGCGTCATTTTGCTCATCGTGACTTTCTTTCACCGGGATGTGCTCGAAGTATTTCACAGCGTTGAACGTCGTGTATCCGTAAAGTCCACATACATTCTTATTATCCCCGGTCACCTGGAATTGATTGATAAACCGGTTCATGGCCTTTTCTACATGGAAGGTTTTTGTCAGGGGTTCTTCCGTGCGGCTGTTATCGGGATAGTTGGAAGTGACAATGCCGCCATTTATACCGATACTTGCCAGGGGACAGAGGGCTATAAATGACAAGGAATTTTCTCCGGCATGATAGTCGGAACTTTCCATTAATGCAGATTGCGGATACATGTCGCGCACTTTCAGGTAAATGCTGACAGGAGTATGCATATCTCCGAGCACTTGTTTGCTATGAGTTGTATAATTAAATGTTTTCATTTCTATAATTGCTTGATTATTGATTACGAATGATGGTTTACTAATTACTTATTGCTGTTCATTAAACGATAAATAGGTTTCAATATCTTTGTCTCCTCGTCCTGAAACAGTCAATACAACGATATCTTCCGGTTTGAACTTCAATTTTCTCAAAGCTCCTAATGCATGGGCGGATTCCAGTGCAGGGATAATACCTTCGAGTTTGGTTAGTTCGTAAGCGGCTTCTATTGCTTCGTCGTCATTGATTGCCAAAACGTTGGCACGTCTTTGTGCGGCAAGATTGGCGTGTATCGGACCAATGCCCGGATAATCCAGTCCGGCGGAAATCGAGTAAGGCTCTTCAATCTGTCCGTCTTCGTTTTGGATGACGTAAGTACGCGCTCCGTGGATAATTCCCATTTTACCGAGTTGGATGGTGGCGGCGGTCATTCCGGTTTCTATTCCTTTACCTCCGGCTTCCGCCAGAATGATGCCTACCCGTTCATCATTGATATAATGATAAATCGTTCCGGCAGCATTACTTCCTCCTCCAACGCAGGCTATCAGATAATCCGGATAGTCACGTCCTTCTTTTTCTTGCAGTTGTTTTTTTATTTCTTCGCTGATAACAGATTGCAGGCGTGCCACCATATCAGGATAAGGATGAGGGCCTACGGTAGAGCCGATAATATAATAAGTGTCGGCAGGATGGCAACACCAGTCGCGGATCGCTTCGTTGGTTGCGTCTTTCAAGGTCATGTTTCCGGAAGTAACGGGAATAACGGTAGCTCCCAGCATTTTCATTTTCTCCACATTGATATGTTGGCGTTCTACATCCGTCTTTCCCATATAAACGATACATTCCATATCCATCAACGCACATACGGTAGCTGTTGCTACTCCATGTTGTCCGGCTCCGGTTTCGGCGATGATGCGTTTCTTTCCCATGCGGCGTGCCAGCAAGATTTGTCCGATGGTGTTGTTGATTTTGTGTGCACCGGTATGATTCAGGTCTTCCCGTTTCAGATACAACTTGCAACCATACTTTTCGGAAAGGCGTTTTGCCAGATAGAGTGGGGAAGGACGTCCTACGTAGTCGCGTAATAACTGCTCAAATTCCTTTTTAAATTCTTCGCTTTCAATCACTTCGAGGTACTTGTTCGTCAGTTCCTCAACACATTTGTGGAGGATTTCCGGTACATAAGCACCACCGAATTCTCCGTAATAGCCATCCTGGTCAACTAAAAAACTTTTCATAATCCTATCTATTTTTTATGTTATTATCTAAATCTGTTCGAAAATGGGCAAATAAAAAGAGCCCTGCCGCAAGTTGCGACAGGGCTCTTTCAAATCTGTTATATCTTTAATGAGGTATATACATACGAGCACTGCTCCCTTACGACTGTCGGAGTTGTAACGGGTGCCACCACCAATATGTATTTACTAACATTGTTCTCATTGTCTTTTGTAATTTTATGGGGGCAAATATAGACACTTTGTTTGAAACAGCAAACAAAAAATGACTTTTTTTCTCTTTTGCCTTCATTTTTCTGATATAGAACAATTTTCAACCTGAACTGTTCTTATAAATATTGAATATTTAAACAAAAACAATTATGAAACAGAGAAAAGTTTTAGTAGGTATCGCTATTGCCATTTTCATTATATTATTATTGTATTGGTTATTGGTAGCAGAGGATATGAAACCCTGGTTGTCGGCTATGGTTCCTTCCGTGGCACAACAATTCTTCGCTTGATTCTGACAGGGTTCGGATAAATCATATATCTTTGCAAGGATAGTGACTAATAACCAAAATAATAACAATAGACTAAGATATGGAAAATTTTATTTTTCAAAATCCCGTGAAACTGATAATGGGAAAAGGGATGATTGCTCGGTTGGCTAAAGAAATACCGTCCGACAAGCGTATTATGATTACTTTTGGCGGTGGAAGCGTGAAGAAAAACGGAGTGTACGATCAGGTAAAGGAAGCATTGAAGAATCATTTTACAGTAGAATTCTGGGGAATCGAACCCAATCCTGCCATTGAAACTCTCCGTAAAGCTATTGCTTTGGGAAAAGAAGAGAAAGTAGATTATCTGCTGGCTGTTGGTGGTGGTTCCGTTATTGACGGTACGAAATTGATTTCCGCAGGAATCCTGTATGATGGTGATGCCTGGGATTTAGTACTTGCCGGACGTCCAGTCACTCATACTGTACCTCTTGCCACTGTATTGACTTTGCCCGCTACCGGTTCGGAGATGAATAACGGGGCAGTTATTTCCCGTCGTGAAACAAAAGAGAAATATCCTTTTTATGCTAACTATCCAATCTTCTCTATTCTTGACCCGGAAGTAACTTTTACCTTGCCTCCTCATCAGGTGGCCTGTGGTTTGGCTGATACCTTTGTTCATGTGATGGAGCAATATATGACTACTCCCGGGCAGAGCCGCATTATGGATCGTTGGGCGGAAGGCATTTTACAAACTTTGGTAGAAATAGCTCCGAAAATCCGTGAAAACCAGCATGATTATCAACTGATGGCTGATTTTATGCTTTCGGCTACAATGGCATTGAATGGATTTATTGCTATGGGAGTGTCGCAAGACTGGGCAACTCACATGATTGGCCATGAAATTACTGCTTTGCACGGATTGACACATGGTCATACGTTAGCCATTGTTCTTCCTGCCACTTTACAGGTGCTTCATGAAGAAAAAGGAGATAAACTTTTGCAGTATGGTGAAAGAGTCTGGGGAATTACTTCCGGTACGCGAGAAGAACGGATTGATGAAGCGATTTGTCATACCGAAGAGTTCTTTCGTTCGCTTGGGCTGACTACACGTTTGCATGAAGAGAACATCGGACAGGATACTATTCTGGAAATCGAACGCCGATTCAATGAACGTGGTGCTAAATATGGAGAGAATGGAAATGTAACGGGTGCTGTTGCCCGCAGGATATTAGAGACTGCACTTTAAGTATACTCTTACATTAAAAATATAGGATAAAGAGGATATTGGAACATACTTTTCACAATATCCTCTTTTCTTTTTATTATTTCTCAATTTTCTCTGACCTTGGAATTCTGAACCAGAAGCGAGAGCCTTCTCCTTCTTTAGATTCCACTCCGATAACCCCGCCCAGTCTTTCTACTATGACACGGCAGATGGCTAGTCCGAGTCCTGTCCCTTTAATAAAGGAGTTCAGTTTGACGAAGCGTTCAAACACTTTATCTATCTTGTCAGCAGGAATTCCGATACCTGTATCTTTTACATAAAAGTATATTTCATCTTTGGCTTCTTCAATCCGGTATCCCATTTCGATAGAACCTTTAGGGGTGAATTTCAAAGCATTATTTGTAAAGTTGATGATAACCTGTGATAGACGTATGCGGTCGGTATACATCATGCATTGATCTGCTTTCTCTGTGAATAAGATTTGAATGTCTGGGGAAGAATTCTTTTCTTGCATTTGTCTGCAAATACCTTCCATCAATTCGTTGATATCAGTCTGTGCAAATGTGAATTCCATAGTACCGGCTTCAATTTTAGAAAGATCGAGGATGTCGTCTATTAGTTGCAATAATAAGATATTGTTGCTGGAGATGATTTTTACAAATTCTTTTCTCTCTTCCTCTTCCTCCGTTTGGCAAACCATTTCGGAGAATCCTACAATCGCATTTAGCGGGGTTCGTATTTCATGGCTCATATTAGCGAGAAAGGCAGATTTGAGCCGATTGGATTCTTCGGCTTTTTCCTTTGCTTCCTGCAGCATTTTGTCCATCTTTAATTTTTCAGTGATGTTTTCAAAACGAAGTAATCCTCCAATAATTTCAGTTTCCTTTTCATCGCCGAATACAGGTGTTGCGGTCACTTCAAAATCTACATCGTCTACTCTGATGGTATGCCGGATAATTTTGCCCTGTTCGATAGCTTTCTTGAAAGCACATTGTCCACACGGTTCATTACGAAGTGCACTGGTCTGATAGCAAATTTTTCCCGGTATGTATCGTCTGCCTTTTACCAGGCTGGCTATTTGTCTTGTTTCCTCCCATTGTACCCGGTAATTTTTATCAATATAGATAAGGCCGAAGTCGATACTTTTTAGAGCTAGTTTTTGCTTCTTCAATGCTTTTTCCAGTTCTTCCTTGGCGGCAACTAATTCTCTTTCATAATTCTTGAGTTGTGTGATATCCCACCGGGTTGCCAACAGCCATTTCTTTTCTCCTTCCCATGAAATAATAGATTTAACGGCAATAGTATCATGGGTGATTCCATCGGGAGTGGTGTATTTTTCTTCTTTGCGATATACTTTGCCTGCTTGTATGAGTTCTTTGTCGATATGCCGGTATTTTTCACCTCTTTCTTCTCCGTAAATTTCATAATCAGTATGTCCGATGGCCTCTTCACTGCTAATGCCGGATTGAGCGGCTGATTCTTTATTCCAGTAATAGTATCGGAAATCGTTTGTAATATCTTTTACAAAGATGGGGAAAGGAAGATTATCGAGAATATCAAAGGAGAAACGGTAGGAATGATTGGTCTTTTTAATCGTTTTTTGCAATTTTCGGATTCTATATAGTAAGATGCTGATGACAAGGAGCAAAATAACTACTAGTAAATAATTATAACCCCAATGAACTTCGTTAATCCAATAATTTAACAAATAATTGTTTGCCATAAAATGTTTGATATAAATGAGGTGTAAAGATATGAATTGTTCTTTAACTTTCAAAAAATAATACATAAATATATTGTCTTTCAACATTATATTGTGAGACTGTAATTATATGCGATGAAGAAATAGTGAAGGTATGGTGTCTTGTAGTTCTTGTATGGTATCATATTTTGCTTGATTTCGATTCTTTTTTCAGAAAGAAAATGTATTAAAATATTAAATGATGTCTCATGAACTAAAATCATTTCTAGTTTGTTTTAATAACGCTGGAGTATTTTCTATTTTTGTTCACCTAAATAAGTTTTGATAGAGTCAAAATAAAACAATCATTTAATTACGTATGCTAATAACCATTATTATTCTCGTTCTTTCGGCTGTCTTTTTCGTGAACGGCAAGGTTCGTTCGGATATTGTGGCACTGTGTGCACTGATAGCCTTACTTATTTTTCAGATATTAACTCCTGATGAAGCACTTTCCGGTTTTTCTAATTCGGTAGTCATTATGATGATCGGATTGTTTGTAGTGGGAGGGGCTATCTTTCAAACGGGATTGGCAAAGATGATTAGTTCCCGTATTCTTAAACTTGCGGGAACCAGTGAGATCCGGTTATTTCTGTTGGTGATGTTGGTGACTTCGGCCATTGGTGCGTTTGTCAGTAACACAGGAACGGTGGCACTGATGCTTCCTATTGTTGTCAGTCTGGCAATGAGTGCCGGTATGAATCCGAGTAGGCTGTTGATGCCGTTGGCTTTTGCAAGTAGTATGGGAGGTATGATGACTTTAATCGGTACTCCGCCGAACCTTGTGATACAAAATACGTTGACTTCTGCCGGACTTGAACCGCTTTCCTTCTTCTCTTTCCTGCCTGTCGGCATTGTCTGTGTGATTGTCGGTACGCTGGTATTGATGCCACTTAGCAAATGGTTTCTTTCTAAAAAAGGCCAGAAAGATGATAATAAACGTTCGGGTAAGTCACTGAAACAGTTGGTAAATGAATATGGGCTTTCTAGCAATCTGTTTCGTTTGCAGGTAATAAAAGATTCCCGGCTTTTGGGCAAGACGATTATTGACTTGGATATTCGTCGCAAATATGGTTTGAATATCATGGAAGTGCGTCGTGGTGATGCATCGCAACATCGTTTTCTGAAAACGATTACCCAGAAGTTTGCTGCACCGGACACGATGTTGCAAGCCGAGGATATTTTGTATGTGACAGGAGAATTTGATAAGGTACAGCTTTTTGCAGAAGATTTCCTGCTAGAGATTTTAGGTGACCATGCAACGGAAGAAACTCAAAGCGCAACTAACTCTCTGGATTTTTATGACATCGGTATTGCTGAAATAGTGTTGATGCCAGCTTCTAATTTGATAAACCAAACAATTAAGGAAGCCGGTTTTCGTGATAAGTTTAATGTGAACGTATTAGGAATCCGTCGTAAAAAGGAATACTTGTTGCAGGATTTGGGAAATGAGCGGATTCATAGTGGTGATGTGCTTCTGGTTCAGGGAACGTGGAATAATATAGCTCGTCTTAGCAAGGAAGATTCTGATTGGGTTGTTTTGGGACAACCTTTGGCGGAAGCGGCTAAAGTTACATTAGATTATAAAGCTCCGGTAGCGGCTGCTATTATGGTATTAATGGTAGTAATGATGGTATTCGATTTTATTCCGGTTGCTCCGGTTACAGCCGTTATGATAGCGGGTATATTGATGGTATTAACCGGATGTTTCCGCAATGTGGAAGCGGCTTATAAAACGATCAACTGGGAAAGTATTGTATTGATTGCTGCCATGCTCCCTATGTCTCTGGCATTGGAGAAAACGGGAGCTTCGGAATATATTTCCAATACATTAGTGAACGGCTTGGGATCATACGGACCGATTGCATTGATGGCAGGTATTTATTTTACGACTTCGTTGATGACGATGTTTATTAGTAATACGGCTACCGCTGTTTTGCTTGCTCCGATTGCTTTGCAAAGTGCCATACAGATTGGAGTCAGTCCGGTTCCTTTCTTGTTTGCTGTGACGGTAGGTGCAAGTATGTGTTTTGCTTCTCCGTTCTCTACGCCGCCTAATGCCTTGGTAATGCCTGCAGGACAATATACTTTTATGGATTATGTAAAAGTAGGATTACCGTTGCAGATTATTATGGGAATCGTGATGATTTTTGTATTGCCATTGATTTTCCCCTTTTAGTCTTTGTCTTTTTATGAAGAGTTGCATATTTCCATACAACTCTTTTTTTTGCTGTATACTATTGAATAAATAGTATTAAAATTTTTATATTCAACGATATAACTAACTGTCTTCTAATATAAATAATAAGAGTGAGGCGCTTTAAAAGATGTTAACTGTAAATCGGAAAATGCAATGTAATCTGTATAATGTTTATAAATACAATTATCTTTGTGCGTTCATTGCTGATTATTGATTAGTAGTGATTTATGTTTTTCGCAAATAAAACAAACTAAAGCATTAAAAGATTATGAAACAGAACATTGCAAAAGTATTCACTTTCTCGTTGTTGGCGTCTTCCATCAGTTTTATCAGTTGTGTTGATAATGAGAAAAATCTGTTTGATGCAGATCAACTGAAGCAAATTTACGAAGAAACTTTTCCTGTAAAAAACATCGATCCTGATGGTGATTGGACAGTGTCACGAAGTGTGATAGCGTGTGTGTCAGTTAATGGAGATCAGGGAGTAGATTATAAGATACAAATATTTGATGCCGATCCATTAAGTCCGGGAAGCACAGCAAAACTCTTAGCGGAAGGAACTGTCAATCAAAGTACGACTTTGAATGTGGTGATGGATTGTGCAACAGCGCTTGATAAGGTGTTTGTTGCACGCATAGATGAGCACAAACGCTATCTGGTTCAACCGGCAGCGATTGAAAACGGCACAGTGACAGCGCATTTTGGAGACAAAGGTACGCCAACATGTTCTATGTCACGAGCTGTGGCGACTAGTATACCTGTTATGGAGGCTCCTTATACTGCTGATTTTATTAGTGCTAAAAAGGTAACTGCTACTGTCGTTCAGGCTGGCTGGGATTTAGGGGCAAGTTCCGGATGGGCCGGTAATTATAAAGAATATCCTGTTTTTACAGAAAGTGAACGTTGGTTTAAGATTCCGGATGGTACTTTTAATGGTGGATTTACCACCTCTGGTGTCAGTGGCGGAGCCCAAGCTGTGAAAGTAATTGTTCCTCAAGGAAGCACATGGGTTATAGAAAATAGTAATCAATTTTCTAATATCACAGAAATTATAGTTGAGAATGGTGGAAAGATAGAGGTCGCTAAAAATGGGAGCTTGGTATTAACTCAAGCTTCTTATATAACTGTGATGCAGGGGGGAAGTATTGTAGGCGACAGAGGTATTCAGATAACAAATAGTTCGGCCGGGCGTACGAACTATAATGCCGGTACGATTGATTGTGACTTTTTGAAAATTGATGGAGGTGGAAGTGGAGTTGATTTTGTGAATTATGGAACACTTAAACTGAATTCTTATAATGCTTCTACCAATGGTACCACATTGATAAATCATGGAACGATTGAAGTTGAAAATATAGATGGTAACAACAATACTAATATTAAAAACGGTTGTTATCTGAAGGCAGGAAAATTACAGTTTGGTACACTTGTTATGGGAAATACTTCCGAAGCTATTTGCAAAGAATTGACGGGTAATGGAAATGATAATAATATCGTGATGGAAGCACAATCCATATTGACTTGTACGGGCAAAGCTAATTTATTCAGAACAGTTACCGGTCCGACACAAGGAACTGCCTTATTAAGAATTCATACAATAGACAATACTTCCGGTTTGGCTTATTCTAATTCAAAAGTAACGAATAATATTATTTGTGAAATAACGGATCAAACATCTAATGGTAAAAATCAATGGGAATGGAGTTCTTTTGATTGGCTGACAAATAAAGGATTGCAGCAAGGTGCTACCTATTGTAACCCGGGTAAAGCCGAATTTATACTTCCTGCTGACGGTGACTGTATTAAAGAAGGATATAACTCTGATGAAGAACCGGATGATGTAGAGATCCGATATGCGGTTTATTCTTATGCTTTCGAAGATAACTATCCGAAAGCAGGCGATTACGATTTCAATGATATTGTGTTGAATGTAACTTTGCCTGCAGCCGGTAATGACGTGAAAGAACTGAAATATAAAATCGACCTTCGGGCGGTTGGTGCCGTGAAACAATTAGGTGCTGGTTTGAGAATACGAGGAATAGACAAAAATAATGTAGAAGAGGTAAATTTTGGTGCAGGTGCCGCTCAACGTACTGGCTCATTAAATTCCGGGATATTTGAAAATGCATCTTATGAAACGAATGGTAATGAACTTGTGATTCCTTTATTTGGAGACGCACATTATATATATGGATATACAGGAGCACAACGTCCCATGTTGAATACAGGGAATGCTAGTACCCCTCTTACAGATATATACACTCTTGAAGTGAACGTCAAACTTAAGAATGTAATATCTGTCCCTAGTGTGACAGATGGCTTAGACTTCTTCATTGCTTATCAGGGGATAGGTCAAAAGAGAACGGAAATCCATTTGACTCATTTTAATTCGGCTACGGCGAATGGGCAATTGGCAGATAATGAAGTGCTCGAAGTAATCAAGGCAGTTAATAATACTTGGGCTCTTTGTGTTCCTGATAAATTTGCTTATCCAACAGAAACAACAGTGATAACGAATGCATATTCTAAATTTGCAGATTGGGCACACGATCAGAGCTCAACCACAGATTGGTATAAGACTGTTAGTAGTGACAAGGTGATTCAGTACTAAACTTTTCGTCATCTCTACACTTTTTACATAAAGTTTTAGAATCCCTGATTATACTGACGATTGTTTGTGTAATCAGGGATTTTGCTATCTCACATGTTTTGTTATTTTTCTCTGTTAGCAAGCAAAAACCTTTAAAATGCTGAAAATTTTGCTTGTTTTGTACAAAAGCACCGTGTTTTTATCGGAAAAGCATCGTTATATTTGTGAAAAACATAAGGATAAAGTAAGCAAAAGATGCGGATAATGTCACCAAAAGCTATGGATAGAGTAAGCAAACCATTGGGATAGTGTCGCTATGTCGTAAATATTGTTAGTATTTTCTACTTTCCTTCCATTGATTTTTCTACTTCGGTCTTTGATAATGATAAATAGAAAAGAATAAAAGGGAACTTTATTAGTATAGATAATATCTCTTTGGTGGTAAAATCTTTGATGATGTATCAAAAAGTGTATATATCGTGCCTGATTATAGAATAACGATTTGAGCAAATTCCTCTACAGTGACAGAAACTCTTTATTCCAATAAAAGGGAGGAAAGAAACGATTCCTGGTAGATTAAGAATTACAAAGTGTCAATGGTGACTTTTTGTAAACTATAGTTTCTATAAGATAGGTTTCATCAATTGTTAAGGCATTTTTTCTCTCTGTTACAATTATATATTTTAATGCTTTGTAACTATGAAGAGACAAAGAATAGTAGCTATGTTGAATAATAGTTGCTTGATGGCATAGCACGATAGAACTTCCGTAATGTACAAATCAAGCGATTTAAGGTTGAATAAACTTAAATCGCTTTTCTCCGCATCACTACTATCTGATCGAACCGCTTTTGTGACGGAGTGCCAACTATAATTTCCTTTGGAGGGAATCGCTTATCGAACTCATTAGCAGCTGATTTATCGACCTGATATATTTCATCTTCTATGTAACGTCCTTTAGCGTTGGCTAAAGCATTATCATATAATTCATAAACATGAAGAGCTGTGGCATACATATTATCTTCGGTGCGAATCCCTAATGTTTCAGCAGGAATGAATCCTTGCCGGAGGTAATAATCCGGGTCACCGCAAAGTAAAATGGCACGAAATCCCATATCGAAAGCTCGTTCTTTGGTCAGCGCAATCATTTTTCCTCCAATACCTTTCTGTTGATATTCGGGAAGAACAGAAATGGGCCCCAGACTCAATACTTCATATTGGTTACCGTCATCCGCCATGATAAATGATTTAAGGCAGACCACATTGCCGACAATCTTGCCATTAAGTTCTGCAACAATATCGAGTTCTGGTACAAACTTTGGATGGTTACGCATGATATGAAGGAGATAATGTTCGTCACATCCCGGAGAAAAATGATTCCAAAAGGCTTCCCGTGTGACATTTTCGGTTTCATTATAATCCGAAGGTTGTTCAATTCTAAGTTTTATATCCATCTTATCAAATATATAGTTACACAAATATAGAGAACAAAATTTGAATATTTACCTCTTTAAGGACGAATCTGTACATTATAGCAAGATGAGACAAAAACTCCCGATACAAAGTTTGAATATACACTAGTATCAGGAGCTTTTTGTATTGATGCATCAAGATTGTAGAGAATTAAACCTTGTTCATATTTTGCGTGTACAGACTATTGATGATACCGTCGAACAGTCCGATGGTAGGTACAATAATTCTGGTGGCTTTTATATGAGTAGCTATCTCAAGAAATATTTCAGCAGCAGGAATAATAACATCGGCCCGGTCCGGTTTCAACTTATATTGCTTGATACGTTGTTCGGTAGAGAGCTTTCAATGTTTCATATATATCTTGCAGTGATTTTTTTTATTTCACTTTGTTTCATACTGAAAGGGAACTGTCTAAATTTTCTGCAAAAATATCAATGCGAGATGTAATTGTCATAACGATATTATTACGAACTTATTACAATGTTTATTTGTTATTTTTATATATCAGTAGAAACACTTATATTCGCAAAAGTATTGGAACAGACTCGGTTAAAAAATATAGAATTTATGAAAACAATGAATTATTCTCTTATTCGTATTCTCTTTGCACTTGTGATAGGATTGGTACTCGTGATTTGGCCAAATGCGGCTGCCAGCTATATTGTCATTACAGTTGGTGTTGCCTTTTTAATTCCCGGTGTTATCAGCCTTTTTGGTTATTTCGGCCGGAAAAGACAGGAAGGTGAAGCGGCTCCCCGTTTCCCGATAGAAGGAATCGGTAGTTTGTTATTTGGACTTTGGTTGATTGTGATGCCTGAATTCTTTGCAGATGTTCTGATGTTTTTATTGGGATTTATCCTGATAATGGGAGGAGTGCAACAGATTGCTTCTTTATCGATGGCACGTCGGTGGATGCCTGTTCCGGGAGTGTTTTACCTGGTTCCTTCATTGATTCTTATTGCAGGTATCATCGCTTTGTTTAATCCGACGGGAGCACGTAATACTGCATTTATAATTATTGGTGTGAGTAGTTTGGTTTATTCGCTTACCGAATTAATCAACTGGTTCAAGTTTACCCGTCGTCGTCCGAAGACTCCGGTGGTACATGACGATGATGATATTGAGGATGCAAAGATAATCGAATAAAAAAGAAGAGGACTGCTTCACAGCACCCCTCCCCGCAAACTTAAAACAACCAACAAAAGAAATAGATAATTTCATAACGGTGAACTGTGAGTGTAAATGCGTTGCAATACAACTTGTTCACCGTTTACTGTTTATCGTTCACCGTATTTTTTTCTATCTCACAAATAACAGTTCCCTGTATTTTGGAAGCGTCCACATCTGATTGTCAACAATCAGTTCCAACTTGTCGATGTGATAACGGATTTCTTCTAGTGCCGGGACAATCGTGTCGTGGTAGGCAATGGCTTTTTCCCGTTCGCTTTCTATCTTGTTTGCAACCTTACGAGCCTCAATCATTGCATCTACATGCTCCTTGATGAAAGCTGTACGGTCGGCAATCTCTTCAATAAGCTCCAGGTTCTTAGCAGACAATTTCGCAGCCTTTTCTGCCGGGAAAAGAGATTGCATCTTATAGACATTATTAATTAAGTCCGTCTGGTATTGAGTGGCAACCGGAATGATATGATTCATTGCCAAGTCACCCAATACACGTGCCTCAATCTGAATCTTCTTCGTATAAGTTTCCCATTTCACCTCGTTACGGGCTTCCAGTTCTTTCTTGGTCATTACACCGGTAGCTTCGAACATGGCAATTGTTTCCGGTTTCAGGTAATTGTCGAAGATAACAGGAACACTGGTTTCGCAATCCAGTCCACGACGGGCAGCTTCTTTCTTCCATTCGTCACTGTAACCGTTACCGTCGAAATGAATGGCTTTACATTCTTTGATATATCCGCGGATGATTTCAAGAATGGCGGAAACTTTGGGTTCTCCCTTTTCAATCAACGCATCCACGTCCTTCTTAAACTTCACCAATTGATTTGCTACGGCCGAGTTCAATGCAATCATGGCAGAAGCACAGTTTGCTTCGGAACCTACGGCACGGAACTCAAAGCGGTTGCCTGTGAAAGCAAATGGAGAAGTACGGTTACGGTCTGTATTATCGATCAGTAATTCAGGAATCTGCGGAATATCCAACTTCATTCCCTGTTTACCGCTAAGGCTGATTAAATCATCTTTCGTACTGTTTTCGATATGATCTAATACCTGCGACAATTGCTTCCCTAGGAAAGAGGAGATGATGGCAGGAGGCGCCTCATTCGCTCCCAGACGATGGGCGTTGGTAGCACTGGAGATAGAAGCTTTCAGCAATCCGTTATGATGATAAACTGCCATCAACGTATTGACAACGAATGTAACAAAACGTAGATTGTCTTCCGGAGTCTTACCCGGTCCCATCAATAAGATACCTGTATCAGTGCCCAAAGACCAGTTGTTGTGTTTACCCGAACCATTGACACCTTTGAACGGCTTTTCATGAAGCAGTACACGGAAACCATGACGGCGGCTTACCTTACGCATTAATGACATAATCAGTAAGTTATGGTCATTAGCAAGGTTACACTCTTCAAAGATAGGAGCCAACTCGAATTGGTTCGGGGCAACCTCGTTGTGACGAGTCTTAACAGGAATACCTAATTTTAACGCTTCAATTTCAAGGTCCTTCATGAAAGCGGCTACGCGGGTGGGGATAGCACCGAAGTAGTGATCCTCCAACTGTTGGTTTTTGGCACTGTCATGTCCCATCAAAGTACGACCGGTCATTAGTAAGTCCGGACGTGCGGCATACAATCCTTCGTCTACCAGGAAGTATTCCTGTTCCCATCCTAAGTAAGCAACTACTTTTTTCACTTCCGGATTAAAATACTGACATACGGCTACGGCTGCTTTATCTACAGCACGCAATGCCTTCAGTAAGGGAGCTTTATAGTCAAGAGCTTCACCGGTATATGCGATAAATACAGTCGGGATGCAAAGTGTATCATCCACGATGAAAGCAGGTGACGAGGGGTCCCATGCGCTGTATCCGCGAGCTTCGAATGTATTACGGATACCGCCATTCGGGAAAGAAGAAGCATCCGGCTCCTGCTGTACGAGCAGTTTACCTGTAAATTCTTCCATCATACCACCTTTGCCGTCATGTTCAACGAAGGCATCGTGCTTTTCTGCCGTACCCTCGGTCAGCGGTGCAAACCAGTGCGTGTAATGAGTGACACCCATTTCGATAGCCCATTTTTTCATGCCGGCAGCTACCTCGTCGGCAATGCTGCGATCTAGCGGAGCACCATTGTCAATTGCATCAATCAGTGCATTGTATACCTTACTGGGAAGGTATTTGAACATCTTTTCCTTGTTGAATACATACTTGCCGAAGTATTCCGAAGGACGTTCGGCAGGTGTTGCTACCTCAACAGCCTTTTTCTTGAAAGCTGTCTCTACTACTCTGAATCTAAGTTTTGACATAATACCTAATTTGATTTGTTGTTAAATATGTTAGAGCAAATAATTTTCTCTGTGTGGTTCCCGGGAAGGCGGTCAGGCCCGCCCGGGATAAATCTTTTTAATCTATATAGCCTAATTCACTTACTGATGAGTAGACTTACTTTTAATTATAAGTAACTTAGTTGTAAGCAGATTCACCGTGTTCGTAAATGTCAAGACCTTCTTCTTCGACACGTGCCGGAACGCGAAGTCCGTGAATCTTATCAAGCGTTTTGAAAATGATGAATCCCATGCCTGCTGCCCATGCACTTACTACCAATGCTCCGAATAGTTGTGCACCGAGGAATCCGAAACCGTATCCATAGAATAAACCTTCACTGGTAGAGAACAAACCTGTGAGAATTGTTCCTAAAAAACCACACACACCATGTACAGAAGATGCACCTACCGGATCGTCTATTTTTAGAAATTTGTCAATGAAGTCAACGGAGAATATCATTACGACACCACATATCGCACCTATTAAGGCTGCTCCTGCGGGAGATACTGTGTCACATCCTGCTGTGATACCTACCAGACCTGCCAAGATACCATTCAGTGTCAATGACAGGGATGGTTTTCCATATTTCATCCAGCTCACCAACAGAGCAAAGAAACCACCGGCACAAGCAGCCAGGTTCGTTGTCAGGAATACGTGGGAAATAGCGATTGCGTCGGCTTCGGTTGCTGCTGCCAATTGAGAACCGGGGTTGAATCCGAACCATCCGAACCAAAGAATGAATACCCCCAGTGCAGCAATAGTCAGGCTATGGCCTGGGATAGCTTTTGATTTGCCGTCTTTACCATATTTACCGATACGGGGACCAAGAATGGCAGCACCTACCAAAGCAATCCATCCACCTACAGAGTGAACGACTGTAGAACCGGCAAAGTCATGGAATGTAGTGCCGAAGTGACTCATCATGAAAGAACCTTCTTCACCGTTCATCAGCCAGCCTCCGCCCCATGTCCAGTGACCGGATATCGGATAAATCAGTACACTGATAAAGATGGTGTAGACGATATACATGGAGAATTTTGTTCGTTCTGCCATGGCTCCTGATACAATTGTAGCTGCTGTCGCACAGAATACGGTTTGGAATATGAGGAATCCTTCGGTTGGCAAACCATTATTAATGAAAGAAAGGTCGCAGAAGTGAGGCATTCCGATGAATCCGCCTGCGCCGAACATCAATCCGAAACCGATAAACCAGTATAGTAAAGAGCCGAACATGAAGTCTACAAAGTTCTTCATCAGAATGTTGGCAGTATTTTTCACTCTGGTAAAACCTGCTTCTACTAATGCAAATCCCGGCTGCATGAAGAATACGAGCATTGCTGCAAGCAACATCCATACAGTATTTAATCCAAGAGCTAATTCACCAACCGTATCGGGAGCTGCTGATGCTTCTTCGGCAGGAGCTGCAACGACTTCGGTAATTGTTTCTGTAACTGCTGCAACTGTATCGGCAGCGGCTGCGTTTTGTGCCGACATATCAGTAGTAAAACAGCACAAAATGAATATAGTAGTGGCTATCCACAACTTTACGAAGCTATGGCTTTTATATTTTGTATCCATAATAATTATCTTATTTTATACCTATTATTTATTAGTGATGTTGTAAACCTCTTTATAAACGTTATAATCCGCAAGGAAACCTGGGAGCGGCACCTTGCCGCTGCCGATTAACGTTCTTGTTCTGCATTGTAGAGGGCTATGTCACCACGTTCGGCAGTGCGTATCCGGATAGCGTCTTCGATAGGAATGACGAAAATACGTCCGTCACCGATTTCTCCGGTCTGTGCAGCTTTGATGATAGCCTGCACTGTTTTCTCGGTATTTTTGTCGCGTACGACAATAGAGATCAAAATTCGTTCAATGGTGCTGGTGTCATATACTACGCCACGGTAGATACGTCCTTGCCGTGCTTTTCCAATACCTCTTACATCGTAATAAGAGAACCATTCGATGTCCGCTTCGAGTAGGGCGTCTTTTACGTCCTCGAATTTGGTTTTACGGATAATAGCTTCAATCTTTTTCATATACCTTAAATATTAGTGTTGACCTGTAAAAGAAAGAGGTATAGGGTGTGGCAGCCATAGTAGGTTACCATACAACAAACCGATAAAATCTAAACTCTAACTACCTGATCCCTATACGCTCTTTGATATTCTATATTCTCTCTCTTAAAAACTTAATCCGAATGCGAAGTAGGCTCCTTCTGTCCGTGGATTGACAGATACCTTGGCAAATGCCGGAACGGAGAAGGAATCTGTGATTTTGATATCCTTGGAAGCTCCGAGACTTACGTCTGATACGCAGAACCCACTTGTATAGCCATTGTAGAAAGTTGTCTCCCAAGGAACCATACCTAAATCCACTGTCCAGTCGAGACCTCCCAATTTGAATGGTGCGCTAAGTGCGAGGTAAGAAGAATAAGCCCTTTTGCCATTTTCTTTCACGCCGTCGGCACCTGCAAAATTTGTATACCAGTTGACTGCCAGTGGTCCGAAGTCATATCCGATTTGTGCTTCAAATACATGAGCCGTTGAATGAGCTCCGTATTTAAAATACTTGTTAGTTGCAAAGATCGTTTCTCCATCATCGTCTATGCCAGTTTCTACTTGGGTATTAAACCAATAATCCGTCACTGAAACGCTAAAACCGCCTATCGAATAACCAAGAGTTAAATCGAACTCTTTTGTGTCCGTCGATTCGAATCCTACCGATCCCCATGCTCCGAGTGAGAAACCTTTGTAAGAGATTTCCAGTGAGGGTTGAACGCTCACTCCGCCTAAATCCTGGCCGCGCCAGATGTAACCACTTACCAGATCTGCTCCAACGGAAGCTTCTACCTTATCTTGTGCCATCATTGTAGACGGGACAAGCCCTGACAGTAATAATGCTACTGTTATTACCCTCATTTTTTTGTTAATCGTCGTTTTCATCGTCTTTTTACCTTTAATAGTTAGAAAAATGTGGATGTACGGTCCATGTATATATAGTAGCGCGCGAAATACTATCAAGTAAATTGAAAAATCACTGGTTATGAATAGACTAGGAGAAGTTATTCAAAATTCTTATAGCCAGTTTTTTATTCTTCTCATCGCTTCGATACAGTCGTTGCGTTCACCAAATGCAGTTAGCCGGATATATCCTTCACCGCTTGGTCCGAAGCCTACACCGGGGGTACCGACCACATTGGCTTCATACAACATCTGTTCGAAGAATCGCCATGACGAAAGCCCGTTCGGAGTTTTCACCCATAAGTAGGGAGCGTTGACTCCTCCATACACTTTCAGTCCTGCGGCTTCCAATCCCTCTTTCATAATTTGGGCGTTGGTCATATAATAGTCGATTGTTTCTTTAATCTGTATTTTGCCTTCTGCACTGTAAACGGCTTCTGCAGCCCGTTGGGTAATGTAAGAAGTACCGTTGAACTTGGTGCATTGGCGGCGGTTCCACAATCTGTTGAGTGGGATGCGGTCTCCTTCCAATGTGGCGGCAGTAAGCTCTTTCGGAACTACGGTATATCCGCAGCGTACTCCGGTAAATCCTGCCGTTTTTGAAAAACTACGGAATTCGATCGCACACTTTTTAGCTCCCTTAATCTCATAGATAGAGTGGGGGACATTTTCGTCCTGGATATATGCTTCATAAGCGGCATCGAACAGAATCAATGTATCGTTTGCCAATGCATAGTCCACCCATTTCTTCAGTTCCGGTTTGGTTAAGGTTGTTCCTGTCGGGTTGTTCGGATAGCAGAGATAAACAATGTCTATCCGTTTGTCTGGAATTTCCGGAATAAAGTTATTCTCACTTGTGCAAGGCATATAAGTAACATTACTCCATTTACCCGTTTCTTCTTCCAACACTCCGGCGCGTCCGCACATGACATTGCTGTCTATATAAACCGGATAGATGGGATCTGTAACACCTACGCTATTGTCATGGCGAAGAATATCGCCTATATTTCCGGTATCGCTTTTGGCACCGTCACTGACAAATATCTCGGATGCCGAGAAATGAATCCCACGTGGAATAAAGTCATTTTTTATAATTGCTTCAATCAGAAAATCATATCCCTGTTCAGGACCATATCCGCGGAATGTATCCTTGCTGGCCAGCTCTTCTACCGCTTTGTGCATGGCTTCGATACACGCTTTCGGAAGCGGTTGGGTGACATCACCGATACCCAACCGGATAATATCCTGTTTAGGATGTGTTATCTTGAAGGTATTTACCTTTTTCGCTATGTCCGAGAATAAATAGCTTCCCGGTAACTTCAAAAAATGTTCGTTTACTAATGCCATCTTGTTATTGTTTTAAGTTCTGCAAAATCTAATACTCAATACCTGATACTTAATACTTTTTTAATACTTATCCTCAATCTCCCCATCGAAAACTTTGGTTGCCGGTCCGGTCATTAATATATGCCCGGAGATTTCATCCCATTCAATGGTGACTGTCCCTCCATCCATGATTACATCGCTTTTTCTTCCTGTAAGTCCGTTGATGAAGGCGGCTACTGCTGTGGCGCAAGCACCTGTCCCGCATGCTTGAGTGATTCCCGATCCTCTTTCCCACACCCTCATCCGTATGGTGTCTTTGCTGACAATCTGTGCAAACTCCACATTGGTTCTGTCGGGAAAAAGAGGATGATTCTCCAGTTCAGGACCGATTTCCGGTAAATTAATCCGGGTGATGTCTTCAACAAATGTGACGAGATGCGGATTACCCATTGATACTTTGGTCGACCGGAAAGGATACTTTCCTCCCCACTGAATCTCTTCTGTTTCCAACGGGCTACCCATGTCTACGGTGACTGCACTAACTGTTTTTCCCTCTACATGCAGTTTCAGGATTTTTATTCCTGATCGTGTATCCAGCGTAATTTCTGTTTTGTCAGTCAAGCCGTATTCATATACATATTTGCCTACACAACGGCTTCCGTTACCACACATCATAGCTTCCGAACCGTCCGCATTGAAAATGCGCATGCTGAAATCCGCTTTATCAGAGACACCAATCAATATAAGTCCATCACTTCCGATTCCTGTATGAAACTTGCTCCATTCGATTGCCTTCTTTGCAGGGTCGGCTATCGGATATTGGGTTGTGTCTACATATATGTAGTCATTTCCCGCTCCATGCATTTTTGTGAACTTAATCTTTGTTGTCATTTTGATTTATATTTGTTGATTGTTGTAACCTTTTGTTTTATTACGATGCAAAGATATGACTTTTTGCTTTATATTTTGCTAAAAAGTATATCTAATATCTATTTATTTTCTTCAAACTTATAATCGCTTTATATACGGCCACATTTAGTTATAATTTGAAATTATACCTATTTATATATTAATAAACTGTTATTTGGATGAATTGTTTTGCATATTCTTCCATAATATATGAAGAATATTTAGCCTTGATAATCGGTGAAATCAGCTATAAAAACAAGAAATATATCCTTTTCCTTTTGACGATATGAAAGTGAAAACCCCTATTTATCTATCATATTGCTCACCGGATATGCTGAAGAACCTTTTTCTGTATTCATTGTTTTAGCACTATCATTAATATAAAAACGTAGAGATATGAATATAGAGAAACAATTAGAAACAGCAGTTAAGACCAACCATTTGGTGTTGGTAGTATTTTATGCCGACTGGTCACCTCATTATGAGTGGATAGGTCCTGTGCTTCGGACTTACGAAAAGAGAACTGTAGAATTGATTAGAGTGAATGCTGAAGAAAATAGAACAATAGCCGATGCGCATAATGTAGAAACAGTGCCCGCCTTTCTTTTATTGCATAAGGGACATGAATTATGGAGACAGGTAGGAGAGCTTACGGTAGGAGAGTTGAAAGAGGTATTAGATGATTTCCAGTAAATCGTTTGTAATCTTTTATTAGCATATATAGAAAAGACCTTTTCCTTTTCAAATGAAAAAAATGGGTGTTCTTAATATGCTGGTATTTAGTTTGTTATGAAAGCTCATTTTTCCTTTAAAAGAAACGAGGTTGTGTCAAAACGCTGACACAGCCTTTTTTTTATGCGCAAAGCCCAGACTTTCTCAAGCCCGGGCTTTGTTATTACCCAA